>ERZ1090881.777-NODE-782-length-14347-cov-6.885600_pt1 | contig 14347 bp, 10 predicted proteins | sample MGYA00478470_ERZ1090881 | MGnify/ENA primary metagenome ERZ1090881 (study PRJEB33644, sample SAMEA5815736) | chicken gut metagenome | biome: Chicken; feature: Gastrointestinal Tract; material: Caecum | place: Ireland | collected 2019-01-01 | study: A study of the...
TTGTATGAACTCCTTTTTTTCTCTCTACTGTTGCACTTAATAGTATAATTCACCGTTATTCGCTGTTGCGGCGCGTCATATGACGCGCCGCAATATTTTTGTAATCGGAAAGTCCCGTTATGGTGGCGGGGCTTTTCCATGACAAAAAAACGGAGCCGCCTGGCTCCGCTTTTTTGTTTACCGTGCGCTTGCGCGCTTATGCCGTCATTCGCTTTTGTGTTTCGCCTCGCCGAGCGCCGTCAGACGGTCACCGTCGGGGCGGAGGGAGGAGTGTATCTGTACTGCGACAGACTGTCAACGGTTATCGTACTCGTTTCGCTCTCGACGACGGGGGCGTAGAATATGCGGAAACCCGAACGTATCTGTTCGATCTTGACGTCCGAAACGACTATTTCCAGCTTGTCGCCCGCGCTTGCCGCGTCGAACGCCGTGTCTATGTCGCTCGCGGAGGTCACGATCACGGAAGTAACTTCGTTCGTCTCGCTGTCCGTCACCTTAATGCTACGGATCGCGTGATAGGAGGACGCGGTGTTGTATGCGTATTCGGTATATGTGTTGAGCGCATCGAGGTCGCTGCTCTGCACGTCGGATGCGTATACTATCGTTTCGCGGTTACCGTTAAGCGACGAGCCGTCGTCCGTCACATATGCGGTCTCGGAAGCGGCGGCAATGGTCAGGCTCGCGTCGCCGGGAACGTAGCCGTATACCGTTTCGTCCGTGTTATACGTCTGAATGAGGCTGTTTACCGCATATTTTGCGTCGTCTGCGGGTATGGCGAATCCCAGACCGTCATATCCCGTCGCGCCCGAATTGACTATGCCCGCAAGGTACGCGCTCCACGAGCCGTCGCCGTTTTCGCGGGTATAGAACAGTCCGCCGCCCGAGTTACCGCTGTTTATCGCGGCGTCCATCTGGATGAGATCCATGCTGCCGATGTTTTCGACGTTTATTTTACGGCTCGTCGCGGACACTATGCCGCGCGTCACCGTACCGCCCAGTGTTCCCGTCGGGTTGCCTATCGCAACTACTTCCGCTCCCACTTTGAGCTCGTCGCTGTTCTCCATCCACGTCGCCGCCTGCAACTCGTCGTTCGTTTCTATGCGCAGTACGGCTATGTCGCGCTCGTGCGAGCCGCCTATGAACTCCGCCTCGTAAGTGGTGGTGGACTCGTCGCCGTTTTCCGCAATGGACAGCACCTTTACCTGAATGTCGAAGCAGTCCTCAACGACGTGCTGATTGGTCACTATGTGGTAGCCGTCGTCGTCCTTGCCGATTATCACGCCCGCTCCCGCGAACGCACCGAGTACGGTCTGCCCGTTTTCCTGCGCGTAACCCTCGGCGTACACTTCCACGACGCTGGGACGTATGCCCGCGATCATGTCCGTGTAATCCGAATACGTTTCGGCGGTTGCCGTACTCATGGTGACGGTGTAGGTATTCGTACCGCAACCGCGGCAACCCGTCATGGCAACGCATAGCGTTGCGACAAGTACGATAGCCGCGACTATTGCGGCGACGGATCTCTTTTTCATGGTGTTTCCTCCCTTTTTGACGGACTCGGACCGTTGCCGACGCATGCCGCCGACTTCTTTTCCGTACGTATCGTTATTATATCATTTTTCTCATTAAAAGTCCATTAAGCGGTTTATTAAAAAAGGATTAGAGCGTACGGGCGCGAATGCGAGGGCATAAGACGCAAAATTAACGCCGTCAAACGCTTGACGCGTCGCGCGCAAGGTGCTATCATTGTGTTTGCCTGAAAGGGGGACGGGAGTAACACATGAGAGGAGAAGACAGAAAACAGATAATAGTAAGGATGAAACCCGAACTTCTCGACAGACTGAGCGCGCTTGCGGAGAGGGAATACCGCTCGGTGAACGGCGAGATCGAGTATCTTGTGGCGCAGGCGGTCGGTTCCGTCGAAAAGGGCGGATCGTACCCTGCGGAGTTTTTCGACAACGCCGCCGCATTCATCTGGGACGGGGAGGAGCGCGAACTGCTCCCCATGCGCAGTACCGATCCCGTGCGCCTTACCGATCTTAAACGATACGAAGAGGAAAAGCGCGTAGTCGTGGACAACACGCTCGCGTTCATAAACGGTCTGCCCGCGCAGAACGTACTGCTTTACGGCGATCGCGGAACGGGCAAATCGAGTACGGTACACGCGGTGCTAAACGAGTACGCGGACAGAGGTCTGCGCCTGATCGAGGTAAAGAAAAAGGATATAATATCTCTGCCGCGCCTTATGAACGCCATTGCGGGCGGCACGGACAAGAAATTCATCATTTTCATAGACGACCTTACCTTTGTCGAGGGACAGGATAATTACGGCGAGCTGAAAGCCGTTCTCGAAGGCAGCGCGCTCCACCTCGGAAACGTCCTCATCTACGCGACCACCAACCGCAGACACCTTATAAAGGAGACGGCGGAGGATCGCAAGAACGATATGCACGAGTCCGACCTGCGTCAGGAGCAGATGAGCCTTTCCGACAGATTCGGCATCGTCGTGACATATCTTAATCCCGACAAGCGCGAGTTTATAGACATCCTGCGCTCTTTGCTCTCCGACCGCGGCATAACGCTCGGCGAGGAAGAGCTGGAACTTCGCGCGGAAAGATTCTGCCTGGAAAAGGGCGGACGTTCGCCGCGCGGCGCGCGCCAGCTTGCGGACATCATCGTCTGCGAGAGGGGAGCGGATAACGGAGGAAATAACGGCGCAAACGCTTAAAGCTCACCGCCGCGATCCGTAAAAGGCTTGCAATTATACGGCATACTATGGTAAAATGTTTATAGTTCATACAGATCTCCTCTTGTGTAAATGGTTTTGCAACTCTATTTTACCACAGATTTGTATGAACTCTTTTTTTTCTCATCTGTTGCACTTAATAGTATAATTCACCCGCGATAAAACGCCGCGCCCTTTAAGGGCGCGGCGCGCTTTTTGCATGCCGTCTGTTTTTTGCATGACTTTGAGCCGTGCTCGCGGTTTTTGACCGTAAAAAGCGAAAACAATCGCATTGCCGCTTCCAGCGCTCCGCTTCATTCGCAATTTTACTTTTTGCCGCGCTTACGGCTTTCGGAATAAGACCGAATATCTGATCGTATTGCGGAATTACGGCATTGCCCGCGCCTTGTGATTATGCCCGCCGCCGCGTTTAACGTACCGTGAAAGCCGTAAAATATCTTGTTTGCGGGCTTTTGCGGCAGAAATAAAGGGCGATCGGGCTTGCGGGCTTTTGCGGCTCGTCACAGCCTTGCGGCAAGCTCCGTAAAGCCCTGCGGGGATATGCGCTCGCCGCGTACGGCGGGATCAAGCCCCATGTCACTCAGCGCGCCGAGCACTTTTATCTTGTCATACCCGCAAGACGCGAGACAGTTCACGAGAGTCTTTCTGCGCATGGAAAATGCGGCGCGGACGATGCGTTTTACGCCGTCCGTAACGGGAGCCGCGGTCTTTTCGATGCGGACTACCGCGCTGTCCACTTTGGGGGGAGGATCGAACATGTGCCGTCCGACGCGGCGGGTAACGGTAGCGGAGCCCGCGAGCTGTACGGCGACGGAAAGCGCGCCGTAATCCTTTCCTCCCGGCGGCGCGATCATGCGCTCCGCCACTTCAAGCTGGACCATGACGGTGACCGAGCGGCAGGCGGGGTCGTCGAGAAAGCGGAAAAGCACGGGCGTTGTTATGTAATACGGCAGATTCGCCGCCGCCTTATATTCGCGGACGGGAATGTCCGACTTCATGAAATCGCCGTATATCACTCTGACGTTGCCGCATTCGGCGCAGAGCGGATCGAGGTACTCGCGGAGGCGTTCGTCTATCTCGAACGCGGTGACGCTACGGGCGCACTGCGCGAGTTTGCGGGTAAGCGCGCCCATGCCCGCTCCCACTTCCACGACGTCGTCCGTCGGCAGTATGCGCGCGTCCGCGGCTATCGCGGAGAGCAAATTTCCGTCCGAAAGAAAATTCTGTCCGAGTGAATGTGAATGTCTGAACTCCATACCGCGATTATACCATAAGTATAAACGGCAGTCAACTTTGCGCGGGCAAAAGCGCGCATATTTGCCGTATTGTGACAATATTGTGAAAGGGGAATGAAAATTTACTCTTATTCGCAAAAACGCCCGAGGCAAGCGGGGAATAGATTGACAGAGCGGCGTGCCGATATTATAATAAGTGTATCAGAAGAATAAAGGAGCGGATCTTACGGATCGATAGCCGCGCGTATAAAAAATGCGCGGGCGGGTCGCATGCGATAAGCGGCTTGCGCGAAACGGCGGTATGGATGCAGTAAAAAAACCGAGCAAGGCATATAGAGCGGTAAAGGCGATAGCGGAGTGGCAGAAGACGGTCTGGTACCCCGTGCTTTTTGCCGTGGCTGGCTTTGCGGCGGCGTCCTTCGGCTGGCAGGCGTATGTTCCGCTGTTCTATGTGATGGCGGTGTTCGTCGTTTTGTCCGCACTTTTTTGCGACGACATAAAGGTCATGCTCGTCCCCGCGATCCTCGCGTATTTTTCGATAGGTTCGGACGGCGCGCTTGACACGACGGGGCACCTGCTTTCCACGTGGAACACGGCGGGACTCGTAAACATGATAATAGCGGGCTCCGTCATGGGGATCGCTTTTATAGCGCGCTTCGTGCGCGACGGGCTGGTGCGCGACGTGTTCACGCGGCGGGGGATGCTGTCGTTCGGGTTCGTGCTTCTGCTCGGCGCGTTCCTGCTAAACGGCGTCGGATCGAGGTACTGGCAACCGCTCGATCTCGCCATGGGACTGCTCGAAGGCGCGTCTCTCGCGCTGTTCTACGTCGTTGTGCTCGCGGTGAGCAATCACACGAAGGGGCTTTGCGCTTATGTGTGCAGGCTCTGCCTTATCTGCGGACTTATGATATGCGCGGAGTCGTGGCTGCTTATAGGCAGGCTGGGTGCGGCGGGCGAGCTTTTCTGGCCCGAAAACGGCATTCTGAAACGGGACAACATAACCCTCGGCTGGGGCGTTGCGAACATAATATCCGGAACACTCGTAGTTCTCATCGCGCCCACGATGTACCTTACGTATACCTCGCGTTACAGCGTGTTTTCCTATATATCCGCCGTTGCGATGTTCGTGACGACGTTCGCGCTCAATTCGAGAAACGCCATGCTGATGGGAAGCATAATACTCGTCGTCAGCATAATAATATGCCTTTTCGGCAAGAACAAGACGATAAACAGGCTGACGACTCTCAGTCTGTTCTGTGCGGCGGCTCTCGTCGTGATAGTGACGTTCTCCGTCATCGGGTTCGATTCGCTGCCCGCATTTTTCGGACGGTTGCTGCGCACGTCGGACGCGGACAGCGGCAGGTTCGGGCTGTGGCAGTCGGGACTCAGGGACTATGCGGGCGCGCCCGTGTTCGGAACGGGCTTCATGCACGGCGCGGAAGTCACCCCCGATTACAACGCGTTCAGCCGCTTCTATCACAACATGATAGTGGAGCTTCTCGGCGCGACGGGCACGGTGGGAGTGCTTGCATTCCTCGTGCACATAAAGGGCGTGTTCGAAATATGCATAAGGAAGTTCCGCGTCGAAAGGCTGCTCATCGGTCTCGGAGTTGCCGCCGTCATCATGGCGAGCATGCTGGACAACTTCTATTTCTATATAAATATGCAGCTTTTCTACGGATCTTTTCTCGCGCTCGCGGAAGTACAGCTGGAAGAGACGCGCGCCGCGCTTCTCGCCTCGCACAAGCGAGTGGAAGCGGGCAGAAAGCCGCGCGTGGTATTCACGTTCGTGGAGGCGGGAATGGGTCACATAGTCCCCGAACAGGCGATATGCGACGCATTCGAAAAGAAGTACGGTAACGTGACCGAAGTCGTCCGCTCGCGGTTTTACGCGGAGACGGAGGACGAGCACATGAAGAGGTTCGAGCGCGGGTTCGTGGACGCGGTCAAGCTCCAAAGCAGGAGCCGCATATTCGGCAAGCTCTGCATACTCGGCACCAAGCTCGCGGGAAACGCGCTGTCACAGCAGTTTGTCATGAAGATGCGCTACCCCGACAGCAAGGCGGACGGCAGGGCGATGCGTCACCTGCGCGAGCTGAATGCGGACGTACTGTTCACCACGCACTGGGCGACGGCGTTTTACGCGAACAAGCTGAGCGCGAAGGACGGCAACCGTCCGTATACCGTGATGTTCTGTCCCGACGCGTACTCCAACGGCATGTTCGACATAGACTGCAACGACTTTCTCATTCCCACGAAAGTGGGGCTCGCAAAGGCTCAACACCGCAGAATGTACGCGGGCGGCAGGGGAACGGTAGTGCCGTACCCCATCCGCGGAGAGGCTTTCGCGCTTCGCGGGAAAAAGTACGAACTGCGCCGCGCGGCGGGCATAGGCGACGACGAGTTCGTCGTTCTGCTCGCGGACGGCGGCTACGGAATGGCAAAGCTGGAACGCACGGTGGAAGAGCTCCTTGCCTTGAAAGCCGATCTGCGCATTATAGCGGTATGCGGCAAAAACGAAAAGGGAGCGGAGCGGCTTCGGGCGAAAAAGCCGTCCGCGCCCACTCGGCTGGACGTATACGGCTATGCGGACAACATGCTCCAACTCGTGTGTATGTCCGATGTGTTCGTCGGCAAGAGCGGCGCGAACTCCATGGCGGAGCCGACGTTCTTCGGCATGCCGATAATAATAACCAAGTGCATAACGCCCATAGAGAGCGGCATAAAGAAGTATTACACCAAAATAGTGGGTAACGCCATGTATATCCCCGATCCCGCAAAGGCGGCGCGTACGCTTGCCGACATGGCGGCGCACAGGGAGAAAGCCGAACCGTATATATACCGCGCCCGCTGGTGCGCCGGAGAGTACGGTGCGGACAAAGTGGCGGATCTGATATATTCGCGCGTCGTCGAGATAACGGACGCGCCTCCCTCCGACGAGTACAAGGTAATAAGCTACGAATGAGCGAAGAGCGTACCGCGCTCTCCGCTTTTTCGTCGATCCCGCGCTTAATATCCGTTAAAAATCCGTTGACAATCGCAATTTTGCGGAATATAATAACGGTTGCCGAATGGGAGCGGAGGAGCGTATGTCTGAATCGAAAGGCATAAGGGGGCTTATAAAAAAGATATTCGGGCCGGTGGATCTTACAACGGGCAGTATAGTCAAGGGCATGATAGTGTTCTCGCTGCCCGTCATTTTGTCGTACCTGTTTCAGCAGATATACACGATAAGCGACGCCGCCATATGCGGGCAGACGCTCAGCGCGGGCAAGGTCGCGGGGATAAACGACTCCGCGTCGCTCATTTTCATATTTCTCCAATTCGCGTTCGGCTCGACGGCGGGCTTTTGCGTCGTCACGTCGCTCAGAATAGGCGCGGGCGACAAGGAGGGCATGCGCAGGTCGTTTGCGGTGCAGATAGTGCTTTGCGCCGTTATAAGCGCGATCCTTACCGCCGCGAGCATACTCCTCATCGATCCCATGCTCGCGTGGATAAACATAACGCCGGACGGCGGCGAGGCGGGCAGAGAGGTGTACGACGCGGCAAAGACCTATTGCATAATAATCTTTGCGGGCATAGTCGCGCAGATGTTCTATAACTTCATATGCTCGCTTCTTCGCAGTATAGGCGATTCCGCGACGCCTCTCGCGTTCCTTATCGGCTCGACGGTGCTGAATATCGGGCTGGACATTCTGTTTATCGCGGGCTTCGGCTGGGGAGCGGCGGGAGCCGCGGCGGCAACGGTCGCCGCGCAGCTGCTCAGCGCGGTCGCGTGCTTCGTGTATGCCGTCGTCAGATATAAGGATCTTCGCTTGCACAAAGAGGACTGGAAGTTTTCGGCGGCGGACTTTCGCCGTCACCTCGTGCAGGGCATACCTCTCGGATTGCAGTTTTCCGTGCTTGCCGTCGGCATAATAGTCATGCAGAGCTGCGTCGTGTCCTTCGATATGCTGGGAGGCGAGATGATAGCGGGGCATTACGCGCAGAACGGCTTCGGCTCGGCGAACAAGCTGAACAACTTCATGATGTCGCCGCTCATGGGTCTCGGCGTCGCGGTGACAAGTTTTATCGCGCAGAACAGCGGCGCGGGCGCGGACGAGCGCGTCAGGAAGGGCGCGGGGCGCGCGATGCTGCTCATGCTCGCGCTGTTCGTCATCACTGCGGGCATAGGCATGCTGCTCACCATAAACGGCGCGTACCTTTACATATTTTTAAGTCCGGAAAAGATAACTTCCGAGACCATACGCTACGGTAACATATATCTTTATACCGACTTTGCGATGTACGCGGTGCTCGGTTCGGTGTTCGTACTGCGAGGAGCGGTGCAGGGCGTGGGAAAGTCCGCGTTCGTTCTCGGCGCGGGCGCGGGAGAGCTTATAGCGCGGGTCCTGGTATGCCTGTTCCTGCCTTCTGCGGTAAACGGCGCGCCCGTGGATGCGGCTGCGGGCAATGCGGCGTATTTCGCGCTTTGCACCGCCGATCCTCTCGCGTGGTGCGCGTCCGTCGCGGTGCTCTGCTTCTCGTTCTTTCCGCACGTCGTGCGCCGGGGACTTGGCAAAAAGCGCGATTGGCTTTCCGCAGGGCGAGGCTGAATAAGCGTCCGCGGCACTCATCCGACGCGGGACGAAAAGCGCGGTTTACTTGAAGCCGATATTCCGTCCGCGATAGCCGCCTTATCCCGTCGGCGTTAGCGGCGCGGTCAATTTATAACAAAAATATTAAAAAATCGCTTGACAAACGCTCGGGATGGGAGTATTATTTGATAGTGCACGGGTGAGTGCGCGAAATTTACGGATAAGAATAAAGGACAATGACGTCCCGGATGCCGAAAGGCGTTCAGGGGCGTTTTATGTTATCCGAAAAGAGGGAGTAAACAGCAATGGACGAAATCGATCAGATGACCGAAAGGGTAGCCGAAGAACGCAGAGAGGGCAACACCCGCATACCGAGCGGTTGCGCTATCTGCGGATACTTCTCGCGGAGCGGCAGGGCACTGCCTGCGACGGACGCCGTCGACGCAATGTCCTATATGCACGATCGTTCAAACGGTCTGGGCGGCGGCTTTGCGGGATACGGCATTTACCCCGACTTTCCCGACCACTATGCGTTCCATGTCTTTTACGACAACGACCGCGCGAGGGAAGAGACGGAAGCGTTCCTCAAAGTACGCTTCGACATTTCCAATATGGAGCGCATACCCACGCGCAAGGTATACGGCATTAAGGGCGCGCCCCTTATATGGCGTTATTTCGGCAAGCTTCAACCCGAGATAATGGCGCATACCGAGCTGGACGAGGAAGAGTACGTCTGCCGTTCGGTCATACACATCAACACCAAGATAAAGGGTGCGTATGTGTTCTCGTCCGGCAAGAACATGGGCGTGTTCAAGGGCGTCGGATACCCCGAGGACGTGGGCGAGTACTACTGCCTGGGCGACTACAAGGGTTACTGCTGGACGGCTCACGGCCGTTATCCGACGAACACTCCCGGCTGGTGGGGCGGCGCGCACCCGTTCAACATCCTCGACTACACGGTGGTACATAACGGTGAGATAAGCTCTTACGACGCGAACAGGCGTTTCATGGAGATGTACGGCTACAAGTGCACGCTGCTCACCGATACCGAAGTCATAACCTATATAATAGACTATCTGCACCGTAAGCGCAAACTCACTCTGCCCGACGTGGCGAAGGTGATCGCGCCGCCGTTCTGGGAGCAGATAGAGCGCATGGAGCCCAAGGAGCGCGAAAAGCTGACGACACTGCGCAATATGTATGCGTCGCTGCTTATAACAGGTCCGTTCTCCATCATACTCGGATATTCCGGCGGTATGATGGCGCTCAACGACAGACTCAAACTGCGCAGCATGGTGGCGGCGGAGAAGGACGACGTGACGTATGTTGCGAGTGAGGAGTGCGCGATCCGCTCCATTTGTCCCGAACCGACGCGCACGTGGAGCCCGGCGGGCGGAGAACCCGTCATAGTGGAACTGGATAAGGAGAACGGCAGATGATAGACTACATACAGCCCGATTACGAAGTCGTGCGCAATAAGGAGCTTTGCATAAAGTGCAAAGTGTGCGTGCGACAGTGCGCGAACAAAGTGCACATGTACGACGAAAAACGCGACGTGCTTTACGTCGACAACTCCAAGTGCGTCAACTGCCACCGCTGTGTGACGCTCTGCCCCGCGAAGGCGCTCAAAATAGTAAAGACCGATCACTGCTTCAAACCCTCCGCGAACTATACCGAAGATATAATAAAGGATATATACCGTCAGGCGGATACGGGCGGCGTGCTCCTTTCCAGCATGGGAACGCCCAAGAGCTACCCCGTCTACTGGGATAAGATACTCCTCAACGCCTCTCAGGTCACCAACCCGTCCATAGACCCGCTCCGCGAGCCCATGGAGATACGCACCTACCTCGGCAAAAAACCGGAGGAGATCAGATACCTTCCCGACGGCAGCATAGAGACGGAGAAATACCCCAACCTCGAACTCAAAGTTCCCATAATGTTCTCCGCAATGAGCTACGGTTCGATATCCAAGAACGCGCACCTCGCTCTTGCGAAAGCGGCGGAAACGCTGGGCACGTTCTACAACACGGGCGAGGGCGGTCTGCACGAGGACCTCTATAAGTACGGCCCGAACACGATAGTGCAGGTGGCGAGCGGACGTTTCGGCGTTCACCCCGCATACCTCTACGCGGGCGCGGCCATCGAGATAAAGATAGGTCAGGGCGCGAAGCCGGGTATCGGCGGACACCTTCCCGGCAGCAAAATAGGCCCCGAAGTGTCGCGCACGCGTATGATACCCATGGGAACGGACGCGATCTCTCCCGCTCCTCACCACGATATCTACTCGATAGAGGATCTGCGCCAGCTCGTTTACAGCCTCAAAGAGGCGACGGACTATAAAAAGCCCGTCATCGTCAAGATAGCGGCGGTGCATAACGTCGCGGCGATAGCGAGCGGCATTGCGCGCAGCGGCGCGGACATCATAGCGATAGACGGTTTCCGCGGCGGTACGGGCGCGGCTCCCACGCGTATACGCGATAACGTCGGTATACCCATAGAGCTCGCTCTCGCGGCGGTGGATACCCGCCTGCGCGAAGAGGGCATAAGGAACAGCGTCGGCGTAGTCGTGGGCGGTTCGGTGCGCACGAGCGGCGACGTCGTAAAGGCGATAGCTCTCGGCGCGGACGCGGTGTACATAGCTACTCCCGCGCTCCTTGCGATAGGTTGCCACCTCTGCCGCAGCTGCCATGCGGGCAGGTGCAACTGGGGTATTGCGACTCAGGTGCCCGAACTCGTTCAGCGTCTCAATCCCGAAGTCGCGGCGCGCCGTCTGGTAAATCTCGTAAGCGCGTGGGCGCACGAGATAAAGGAGATCATGGGCGGCATGGGCATCAACTCGATAGAGGCGTTGCGCGGCAACAGACTCATGCTCCGCGGCGTCGGAATGACGCAGAAAGAACTCGACATACTCGGCATCAAACACGCGGGCGAATGATATAAGGAGACAGAGGGATGAAAAGAGTATATGTTAAAGAAGAATGGTGCCTCGGTTGCCGCCTGTGCGAGTATTGGTGCGTATACAGCGGTTCGGGCGAAAAGAACTTTCCGTTCGCTTTCGACGGCGGCGCGACTCCTCCCGCGGGAATGCAGGTGGAAGAAGTCGGTCCCATCCACTTTGCCGTGGACTGCCGTCACTGCGACGACCCGCTCTGCCTTAAAGGTTGCATAAGCGGCGCGCTCTACCGCGACGGTTACGGCGCAGTGCGCGTGGACAAGACCAAGTGCGTCGGTTGCCATACCTGCATTGCGATGTGCCCTTACGGCTGCATAGTGGACGGCGGCGACAATAAGCCCATAAAGAAGTGCCAGCTCTGCGCCGGCCGCGACTACACGCCTCAGTGCGTGCTGCACTGCCCCAACGAGGCAATAGTTTTCGAGGAGGAGTGAGCCGTGAAAAACACAGATAAAGCCGCAAGGTATGTTATAATAGGCAACGGCGTCGCCAGCATAGGCGCGATAGAGGCTATAAGAAAGCGCGACAAAGAGGGCAAAATAACCGTCATCACCGACGAGAAGTACCCCTGCTACGGCCGCCCGCTCATATCCTACTACCTCGAAGGCATGACGACGCGCGACAAGATGGACTACCGCCCCGCAGGATTCTACTCCGCGATGAACGTCAGCCTCGTTCTCGGCGAGCGCGTTGATAAGATAGACGCGAAAGCGCACAAAGTGATGTGCGGAAACAAATCCTACCCCTATGACAAACTGCTCATAGCCACGGGCTCTTCTCCCGTCGTTCCTCCCACGGAAGGGTATGACAACGTCAGAAATAAGTTCACGTTCAACAAGCTGGACGACGCTCTCGCCATAGAAAAGGCAGTGGACAAGAGCAGCCGCGTACTCATCATAGGCGCGGGACTTACCGGTCTTAAAGCCGCCGAGGGACTTTATCCGCGCGTCGGCAGCATAACCGTCGTGGATATGGCGGATCGCGTTCTTCCCGCCGTAATGGATGCGGACGCGAGCGCGATCATCAGGAAATACCTCGAAGGCAAGGGCATAAAGTTCTACCTCTCCGACTGCGTGTCGAGCTACGGCGACGGATTCGCCACTCTGCGCAGCGGCGCGGAGATAGACTTCGACGTCCTCGTCACCGCCGTGGGCGTGCGCCCCAACACCGCTCTTGCCGCAGAAATCGGCTGCGCGGTAGAGCGCATGACCGAGTCGGGCAGACCTTTCCGCGGTATCGTCGTGGGAGACGATCAGATGACGAACGTCAAGGACGTTTACGCGGCGGGCGACTGCACGCTCAGCTACGACGTGACGTTCGGCAATACCCGTCCGCTGTTCATTCAGCCCAACGCGTATATGCAGGGCGAGACCGCCGGCACGTTCATGAGCGGCGGCAGCCGTGAAAAGCGCAACTATCTCCCCGTGAACGCGGGCGGTTTCCTCGGTCTGCACATCATAACCGCGGGCAGCTATGACGGAGAGCCTCTCACGATAGAGGAAAACGGCAGTTTCCACAGATTTTTCGTCAAGGACGGAAAACTGCGCGGATTCATACAGATAGGCGGATATTCGCGCGTGGGCATTCTTACCGACATGATCCGCAGACAGACGGACATCGAAAGCGTGGATTTTGCCTCGCTCGTGCGCAATCCCGGACTTGCCGCGCTCGGCATGGATTATGTGCACAGCGTGCTCGGAAAGGAGGGAGCGTGATATGATAATAGACGCAAAAGGGATGCACTTCGCCGAGCTGGACAGACTCGTAAAGAGCAGCAAGGATAGTGACATAACGATAAACAACGTCCTCGGTCAGCGCTATATAGCGGCGGGCGCGAGCGGCAAGAGCATAGTGATAAACGGCACGCCGGGCAACGCCCTCGGAGCGTATATGGACGGTTGCCGCATAGAAGTCCGCGGCAACGCGCAGGACGCGGTAGGCGATACCATGTCGGGCGGATCGCTCGTCATTTACGGCAATTGTGGCGACACCACGGGCTACGGCATGCGCGGCGGCCGCATATTTATCAAGGGCTATGCGGGCTGGCGCGTGGGCATCCATATGAAGGAGTACGGCTCCGCCGTTCCGGAAATAGTGGTGGGCGGTAGTGCCGGCGCGTACCTCGGCGAATACCAGGCGGGCGGACGCATAGTCGTCCTCGGCATAGGCTGCGAGGACAGACCGTGCGTGGGCGATTTCACCTCCACGGGTATGCACGGCGGCAAGATATACGTTCGCAGTAAGTTCGTCCCGCAGGATCTCCCCCGTCAGACGGAGGTGAGCGCGGTCACGGACAAGAGCGAGCTCGAACCCCTCGTGCGCGAGTTCTGCGGCTACTTCGGTTACGATGCGGATTCGCTCCTTGCCGACGACTACTTCGTGCTGACGCCGTCCACCGCGTTCATCTATAAGACGCTTTATACCAATCGTCCTTTCTGATAAGGTTCGGACGACTACTGCTCGGCTGGCCGTAATCGGTATGACTCGGGCGGCGCGCGGGCGGTAACGGCGACGCTTGATCCGAAAACGGAACACGTAAAAAGTCCGCGCTTTAAGGCGCGGACTTTTTGCGGGTAGCGGCAAAAGGAGGATAAAAGCCGATCCCGCGCGGAACGAGTGACAAATATGACCCGATATGCGTTTTTTAATGCGGCTGAGCTTTCCGCCGCGCCGAAAAACGCTTAAAGTTCGTAAAGGAATTTTGCCGAAAGCGCGGCAGACGGGCTTAACGCACCTGCCGCGCTTAACCGCGTTAAGTGCTTAAAGTCCGTTTCGCCGAAAGCGCGGCGAATCGCTAAAAAGCGCGTCAGGTGCGCTCCTTGCTGACCTCTAT
>ERZ1090881.779-NODE-784-length-14338-cov-17.760905_pt1 | contig 14338 bp, 16 predicted proteins | sample MGYA00478470_ERZ1090881 | MGnify/ENA primary metagenome ERZ1090881 (study PRJEB33644, sample SAMEA5815736) | chicken gut metagenome | biome: Chicken; feature: Gastrointestinal Tract; material: Caecum | place: Ireland | collected 2019-01-01 | study: A study of the...
CTTGTATCTTCACGATAGTAGGGCTTGTAAAGAATATGGTTGCCAACAACAGGAATGTATCGACGATAGTCGGCAAATTCTTCCTTGCGCTTTTGGGTGCAATGGCGATGCTCGCCGTCGTCATTTTAGGCATTCTTATCGCCAATTCATTTTTACAGTTGTTGGCGCGGATATTCCAAGTGAACAATACGACCAAACTCTCGACTGCGATATTCAACGCCTGTGTCGGGGAATGGCTCAACGGGTATTCGGCGTCGAACATTGATGTTACCTCGCTTACAGTCAGTGAGATCCTTGGCGGGTACAACGCGGCGCTTTTCGGCATTTGGCCGACCTCGTGGAAGTGCAACGGTATGGTAAACCCCAACACGTTTATGTACCTACCTGCGCTCATTGCAGGCATTGCTCTGGCAATCGCGCTCATTATGGCGGTACTCAACCTTGCAAAGAGGGTGTACGAAATAGTGTTTGTCTATTTCTCAATGCCCGTTGCAATGTCAACGCTGCCAATGGACGACGGCGCAAGGTTCAAGAATTGGCGCGAAATGTTCGTGACCAAGATAATCCTCGCCTATGGCGCGGTGCTGGCGGTAAATATCTTTGTTCTCATACTCCCCATAATCAACGGTATGCGCATAGACGGTGTGAGCGACTTCGCAAACTCTATGTTCACTGTATTTATGATCGTGGGCGGCGCAATGCTCATTCCGGCAGGTCAGACATTGTTTGCTCGGCTGTTTGGACAGGCGGACGATATGCGTGCCGGCGGCGGATGGCTGAGAAGTGCATTCTACGGTGGACGCATCGCAAGCGCTATGACAGTAGGGCTGGCGGTCAAAGGGATCAAAGGGGTTTCGCATGCCGTGAGCAGGCGCGGGAAGAGATCATCGGATAGCGGCGATTCGTCGCCCTCCGCCGATGATGCTGGAGACAAATACAGCGACAGCGGGGCGAGCGCGAGCGTGTCGGATGGAGAAAGTGAAAAAGGGGGAGGAAGTACATAAAAGCGCCCTTCCAAACAAGGAAGAGCGCGAAGCATTCATTCGGTCATAAGTTTGCTTAAAAAGTCTTTCGGCGTCAATACCGGAACGGTTGACTTGATGAAGTCCTGTTCATTTCGCGTGACGATACAATCCACTTCCGTCCGCGAAGCTGTTTCAATCATGACGGCATCTTCAAAATCGGCGACAGGGGAAGGGATCGCGCGGCGGCAGTCAATGCCCGCCGTGTCGGATACTTCAAAGAGAGAGAATAGTTTTGAGAGAACTTCGCGCGAGGCTTTATCGCTGTGTGTATGGCGATGCATCAGATAATAAATGTCTGTGGATGCCTTTGCTGTAATACAGCCAACAAAAAGATGATTGGCGGCAGCTAAAAAGAGCTCTTGTGCGTCTTTGGAGAAGGGTTCTCTGCTTTGCATGGCATCAATGATAATGCAAGTGTCCAACAATGCTCTCATATCTTTTTCAGCCTCTCTTCGCGTGCTTCATCTTCTGTGATATCGTCAGGCAAAATGCCAAATAAGGACTTTGCCACAGCAACTCTTTCCTGGAACGGATTGGTCAGCTTTGATATGACTTTTCCGTTTCGGGTGATATAGATATCTTCCGTTGCCGAAAGCTGCAAATATTTGCTTAAATTTGCTTTCAATTCGGTAGCAGTGATCGACATGAAATCTACCCCCTATACTTTGTACTATTATTATAATCAAAATGTACGATTTTGTCAATAGAAATCGTACATTTTCAGGTGAGGAGAAAGCAGTTGAGAATAATCCCTAAAAAAATCAAGGTAAAGAATACGGTATGGAAGTGCTATTCGATGACCGACGTAATTGTCGCGCTCGTCGTGTTCGCCATCATTTTTATTATGATAACGGCGGGCAACTGGGCGTTTGCAATTATTATGGGACTTGCGGCGGTGGTTATGTTTATGCCCACGCCCGACGGTATCTTCTATACCTGTATCTTTGAAAATGTAAAATTCCTGTTCGCCAAAAAGAGATATACGGCGGACGCGAAAAACCCCAAGGAGAATGTAGATACACTCGTGGGATTGAAAGAAATCAAGACAAACGGCTTGCTCGCGTACAGCGGCGGTATGTACGGCAGAGTCATTAAAATCGGGCAAAAGAACTTCGGTATTGAGGACGTTGTGCAGCAGAACATTGACATTAACTACATAGCCAACGCCTTAAAACTTCTCGACGCGAACCAAAGCGCAGACATTGTGAAGATTGACCGCCCTGTAAATCTGGACGGCTTTGCAAAGGACATCTTCGATAAACTCTCTGCTCTGCGCGATAGCGACGATTACAGCGACGTGCGTGAAATCAAGCAGAATATTTTGCAGGAGCGCATTGACCGCATAGACAAGCTCAACAATATCCGCAAGCAGTACCTGTCCGACTATTATATTATAGTGTATGGCAGAAACGAGCTTGACCTCGAAAGTGCGGCGATCAATATCGCGGGCGAGGTCGGAAAGAGCGGACTGTCCACGAAGCTGTTAGGTCAGCGCGATGCGGCGGTGTTTCTGAAATACAGCTTTTCGCGGAACTTTGACGAGCGCGAGGAAAAGGATATTGCGGATGAGGATTTGCTCGCATGGGTAAAGCCGAAAGAAGTGGTATTCCACGGCAACAAATATATCATCGACGGAACGGAGGCGAGTGTGCTTACGGTCGCAGACTACCCCTTGCGCGTAAAGAATGCGTGGGGCGCAAAGCTGTTCAATATTCCCAACACGAAAGTCGTAATGCACGTCAGACCCGTGGATAAATACAAGGCATTAAAGCGCATTGATAAGTGTATCGGCGAAATGGCAACCAAGCAGATCATCGCCGACAAAGCGAGCGAGGCAAACAGCGCGGAAACACATCAGGAAACGATGAACGCGCTCCTTGACAGCTTGCAGACGGAAAACGAGAGCCTTTTGGATGTAACTCTCACTATAACGGCATATAACTACCTCAATCGTGAAAACTACAAAAAGTCGGTGCGCCGCGCAATGCTCACGGAAAACTTCAAGCCTTCAACGCTTTACGGCTTGCAGATAGAGGGCTTCAAGTCGGCGACCGTATCGCCCGTATGTACGCTCAAAAACCACGAGCGCGGTATCAACAGCTCGTCGCTTGCGGCGGTATTCCCGTTCGTCAGGACTTGTGTTCTGGACGAGGGAGGTGTTCTCCTCGGCGAGAATAAGAATAACGGCTACCCGTTCATTCTCAATCTGTGGAAGAGGGGCAACCTGTATCAGAACTCCAATGCAATGATTATCGGCAAGTCCGGTTCGGGTAAATCGTACTTTCTCAAAACACTTATTGCCAACGAATGGGCGAACGGCACGAGAGTCATCGTGTTAGACCCCGAAGCCGAATATCTCACGCTCACCCGTAATTTGAGCGGCAACATCATTGACGTGGGTAACGCAAAGGAGGGGCGTGTCAATCCCTTCCATATCTATAAGATACTCACGGAGGATGGCACGCCCGCAGACCCCAAGGTCACGTTCAATACGCACCTGAAAATGCTCGAATCGTTTTTCAAGATCGTGCTTGCGGACGCGCCCGTCGATGTCATCGAACTTATCAATAGCCTTGCCGTGGAAACATACGAGCGGATGGGCATTACGGAGAACACCGACTGTTCGGCGTTCCCCGCGGACTATTTCCCGCTGTTTTCCGATCTTCTCGAAACGCTGCAAGCAAAGGATAAGGAGAGTATGGATAGCCTGACATTGCGCGATATGCGCACGGCAGAGCTGTATTTGCAGAAGTTTGTAACGGGCAGGTACTCGGATATTTGGAACGCGCCGTCCACATTAAAGACGGACGCAGACCTTATAGACTTCGATTTTCAGAGCCTGTTTGCGAATAAGAACAATGTCGTGGCAAACGCGCAGATGCTGCTTATTTTCCGGTTTATCGAGCAGGAAGTCATAAACGCAAGAGAGAGGAACAAGGGCGGGGCGCATTTGAGAACGCTCATTATTGCGGACGAGGCGCACCTGTATATCGACCCTAAATTCCCTATCGCGCTCGACTTCTTCTATTCGATGAGCAAGAGAATAAGAAAGTATAACGGCTCGTTTATTCCCGCAACGCAGAACATAGCCGATTGGAACGCGAACGAGGAGCTGCGCGGCAAGACCTCGGCGATCATTAAAAACAGTCAGTATAGCTTTATATTCAAGCTGTCCGCACCCGATATGAAGGACGTGCTCGACATCTATAAGGCGGGCGACAGCTTTAACGACGAGGAGCAGAGAATGATTATCTCGGCGGTTACGGGACAGACGTTCTTTGTCGGAAGTACGGAACTGCGGAATTGTATCCTCGTCAAGGCGGGAGAATATACGCAGTCGCTTTTCGAGGAACAGAAAGAGGAGAAAAAGGAATGGTAACGCATAGGAAGAAAAGTCTTTTATTTGTTTTGCTTGCTGGCATGATACTTCTCGTGGCGCTGGGGGTGACCCTTTTCGGAGGACAACCGTCTTTGTCTGCCAGCGCGGCATATGAGAAGATGCAGCCACAGGCAAACTATACACTTCGTCAGTTTGTGGACGGGAAAGTCGAACAGACGAGAACGGGGCAAAGCGATGTTTGGAATATCCCGTATAACGAGGATCATCGTACGCGGACGGCATACTTTTACATTGTAAAAAGGAATGCGCAAGGCGCGTTCTATTATACGGATGGGAAGTACGGGAAGTCGCTCAATTATCAGGAAATCGGCATTCAAGTCAGTACTATCCTGACAAAACAAACTTTGACATTGACAGATGCACAAGGCAGAGTGCTTGCCATGCAGACAAACGATGATGAGCTGCAAGTCACGTTGGAGGAAGGAGAATATCATGTCAATATTACGATCCTGTCCAATACATGGACGCGTGAATCGGACGGGAAAGAGGAGTACTATCGCTTGGATGCGGAGTATATGTTCTATGTGGATATGAGTGCGCCGTATATTTCCGGAACATATGCGGAAGGCGAGGAACAGTGGGTGGGCGTCGGTCACACCGTAGAAGCGCTGGATGACGTCAGCGGTGATATTAAAGATTTCTACTTCACGAAGCCAGATGGGGCATTTATACGTTATTTTGCGCCGCAAAGATCACATACTTTTCAGGAAGGAGACTTGGAAGGGCTTTATACGTTTCAAGCCTATGATGATGCAAGTTGGCATTCGGGAAGGAGAACTGTCCTGTTTGACGGCACGGCACCGGTCGGCAGACTGTCCGCTGATGACGGAACTGAGTTGGTGAGCGGAAGTACTGTAAAGCAGGGCTTTTCATTTTCTGCAACCGATGCGATGAGCGGGATTACGGCTATGGAGTACAAGACGCCGTCCTCCTCTGATTGGGAGCCCTATGTCGAGGGGACAATGATCGAGTCCACGGCGGAAGCAGGCGAGTACCTGTTTCGTGCAACCGATCAGGCGGGGAATTGCGTGACAAATTCCATTACGTTGCAGTCATCCGATCCGTGTGCCGCGGGGCATACATATGTGAGCCATAAGGTGGATCCGACTTGCACGACGGGAGGGTATACCGTCTATACCTGTTCTGGTTGCAATGACAGTTATACGGCTGATGTGACACAGGCGCTCGGGCATAACTATAGGGCGACGACGACTTCGGGCTCCTGTACGAGCGGCGGGTATACGACTTATACCTGCACGCGGTGCGGGGATCGATACACAGAAAGTACGACTGCGGCGACCGGGCATAGTTTCTCAGCTCGCATTGTCAATTCGACCTGTACAAGCACGGGTTATACAATGTACACCTGCACAAAATGCGGATATAACTATACAGGAAACGCAACAGCGGCGCTCGGGCATAGCTACGAAGTCGTGATAGAGGAATCGACGTGTACGGAGAGCGGAGCTACGACTTATAAATGCACACGGTGCGGCATAAGTCATACGGACAACCAGACACAGGCGACGGGGCATAGTTATGTCGCGTCTATCGTTGAGGCGACTTGTACGGAGCGGGGCTATACCATCTACACTTGTACGAAATGCGGAGACAGCTATCGCGACAATGAAACAGCAGCGATGGGACATAATTATGTGACGGAAAATGTTCCTGCAACATGTACCGAGCATGGCGATACGGTCTATACCTGTACCCGCTGCGGTATACAGTATAACGGCAGCCAGACGGAGCCGCTAGGTCATGCGTATGTCACGAAAACGGTGGCGGCAACCTGCGAAGAAGGTGGTTATACGGAACATACCTGTTCGAGATGCGGAAGTACTTATACGGACAGTCGGACTCCGGCGATGGGACATAATTATGTGACTGAATCTGTTTCCGCAACGTGTACCGGATATGGCGGGACGGTCTATACCTGTGCCCGCTGCGGGACACAGTATAACGGCAGTCAGACGGAGCCGCTAGGCCATGCGTATGTCACGGAAACGGTGGCGGCAACCTGCGAAGAAGGCGGTTATACGGAACACACCTGTTCGAGGTGCGGAAGCACTTACACAGATAGCGTGACACAGCCGGTCGGTCATAATTTTATGGTGGCGACAAAGGAGCCAACGTGCGAAGCGTTCGGCATGACCGTTTATACCTGTCAGGTCTGCGGACATGAGCAGAGCGAGGAGAGCGGTGACTATCCTACGGGGCACAACTACTCCAACTCTATCGTAAAGACGGCGACTTGCATGCAGGACGGCGAGCGCAGATTTGTTTGTGATAAGTGCGCCGACATATATGCGGAAATTATCGTCGCGCCCGGGCACAGCTACGCGATCACCGATACAACTTCCGAAAACGGCAATACGACGCGAGTATACACCTGTACCGCTTGTGGAGCTTCCTACACGCAAGAGCTCGGAGATCAGTATGAGGAAGTAACGTCTTATGTGGAAGATCTGTTTGAGCAATATCGTCCGTATATGGTTTGGGTATTCCTCGCGACCGCTGTTATTTGGAGTATTGTGATGGGTGTGTTCTTTGCGATCGCTCATAAGAACGAGGACAAAGAGAAGGCGAGAAAGATGATCGTGAATTACTTTGTGGGACTGGTCGTGATTTTTGTGATTCTTGTCGCCTGCCCGTTCCTGATCCGCGGAATTGCTGCTCTGGTGACGTAAGGAATATTTTTCGAGGTATTTTTGCAAAGCTCAAATAAATGGTTAAGTTTTACCATGTCGAGTACCCAAGTTATTGAAAAAATAAATAGGCTGGCGAAAACGCGACATAAATGCAGATCTTACTTTCAGAGGGGTGGACGTTACATGCGCAAAACATGCGCCAAAATAGCCAACCCCAGGGTGTTTTACGCTCTTTTTCTGCTTTTAGACGGGACGGGGCGGAACTTTGTAGAGATACTTCCGCAAAAACAGGCCAAAATGGCAGTTTTGATGAAAAAAGTCAAAAATGTGGAACTTAACTTTGCTATTTAGCCGTAAAAATTTTTTCCTGAAAACTTTTCCAAAACCCTTGACAAACAGAAAAAAATGTGATATTCGTATTAATACGAAGCAAAGCAAAGGAGGCGCAGTCATGAACGCACAGGAAATCGTTGCAAAAGCGGACAGAGGCGAGGGGCTGACCGAAGAGGAAGTCAAAGTCTATCGGCAATCCGTCAAGCTTGTTAAGCACACCTACGGCAAGTACGGAACGCTCGCCAAGAAGTATTTGGAAGAGGAGAATGTCAGCAAGTATTGGGCGATAGAAAATCTTCCCGAATACCTGCGCGGCATCGACCGTCAAGCGGACGAGCTGTATGAAGACATGTACGCCAAGCTGTCCAAAGACGAGCGGTATAAGCGGACGGGCGACTTCATGGAGGATTACCGCAGGCAGACGGAGATACAGCGGCTCATAGAGGACGAGATCCTTTCCGAGCTCGTGTATGTGGATTAAAGACGGAGGTGTCAAATGAGAACTATTTTAGGAATCGGCAAGGGGTTACTGAAAGCGTTGATCATGGGCATTGTCCTGATCGGAACCTGCATCATGAATCTCATCGGTTCGATCATCTGCGCGATAGCGGGTAACTGAGAGGTAAAGCATGGAACGCAAACCAGATACACCCGCCCGCAAGAGTCGCAGGAAGTACGAGGAGCGGAACAAGGACGAACGGAAGCAAAAAAACAAGGTTTGGGGAACGAGTATCGACCGCCAATACGCGAACGAGATCGATGCATTCCTTCTCAGACACAACCTGACAAAGGTGGAACTGATCGTTGCAGGGTATCAAGCCCTGCTTGATCACTACGGTCCGAAAGAACTGAATAAAGATTAAAGTGTGAGCGCAAGGACTACGGCCCTTGCGCTCTATCAAATTATAAGTGGGAAAGGGGTGAAGCAATGCAATGTTTATTATTTTGGGAAAAGGCAATGATTGAATGGGGAGGAGTTGCCTTTGATTGAAAAAGTAACGGTGTATATGGGAAACAGAGAACTTCCAAAAGAAGATTTTCAAAAGTACGTTTGCATCAGTTCTGCCGTAAACGACATAGTGATTAACGTTTATAACAGGTATCATAGTCAGAAGCGTTTGCCAAGTATCGAAGCATTCTGAATTGTGCAAGATATATTGTTGAGGATCTACGATGAAAGAAAAAAGTAAAGTGATTGAATTTGATTATCCGCTGTTTGATGCGATTCCTCCGGAGATGGAAGATATTACGGCGCTGTATCTCAGGGTTTCGACAGATATGCAGGCGCAAGAGGGATATGGCCTCGATACGCAATATGATAAGATCAGAAAGTATTGCGAGGCGTATGAAGTTTCCAATCCCGTTGTATTTGTCGATGACGGATATACGGGAGTCAATGATCATCGCCCGGCATACCAAAAAATGCTCGATTTGATGCATAAGGGAAGAATTAAATTCGTCATAACATACAGTTTGGATCGTATCGGCAGAAATCAGATGCTCATTCTGAAATTCTTGAAAGAAGAATGCGTGAAGGCCGGTTGTGACTTTTTGGCTGTGAAAGACAACATAGACTCAAGGAGCAAGCAGACATACGGGATACTCATTTCCATTCTTTCCATATTTGCCGAATTTGATCACGATGCCATTGTAGAAAAATTGACGTTGGGCAGAAAACAAAGGGCGCGAGATGGGTATTGGAAGGGGGGCGGGGTTCCGCCTTTCGGATATTATTATTCAAAAGAAGAAAACAATCTGGTCGTTGACCCCGAAAAGGGGCCGCTTGTCAAAAAGATATTTCATCTGTACAACAGCATGCAATACTCGCCGCGGCAAATTGCGAACATTGTTGGGATGAGCAGCGATGTCATGGTGTTCGGCGTATTGAAGAACAGAACATATTTAGGTGAAATTACCTTTCGAGGCGAACAGTACCCGGGTAAACACGAGCCGTTAATTGATGAGGAGACATTCAAGCGTGCACAGGAAATTTTGCGAAAGCGCAGTGCAATTCGTGGAGATTCGCACTATCTTCTTTCATCTTTGGTCTATTGCGGCGTGTGTGGCGCAAAAATGCGCTATATGAAATGGGGGAAGGGAAAATCACAGAAATTAAAAATACTATGTTACAGTAAATATGCGTCAACCAAAAATTATTTGATAAAAGACCCCAATTGCACCAATTACACATATGATGCCGATGAAGTGGAAGAGAATGTCGTTTCCGTGATCATGGACTTTGCGTTTCAGTATCGGGAAGAACTTTCAAACAGAGTGATAACGGAAGACGAAGTGATTTCAGGATTGCTGAGGAGAATGGACACTCTGAAACAGGAATACAATCGACTGATTTATGCTTATAAAAAAATCGGGGACGACGATCTTCTCGATCAGGCTGCCGATGTAGATGCCGACTGTAAAAAGCTAGAGCGCGAGATTGCGGAAGAACGGGAAAAGCAGACATTTACAAAGCAAATCGCAGAGAACGAGAATATGTTGCGTACATTGCCCGATACTTGGGGTGTCATGACCGCAGAAGAAAAGCAAAATGTAATACGCAGTTTGGTGTCAAAAGTTGAACTCAAACATGGGGAAATCAAAGTTTATCTGAATAAAACGCAGTACGAGAAAATTGTGTTGGGGGAGAGTTGATTAGCAATTCAAAAATCAAAACAGCCTGTCCGATGAACCGTCGGGCAGGCTGTTTTGATGAGAAGCAATTTTCTATGACAAGAACACACGGCAGTTCAAAATAATTTTTTTGTCTATCAAAACAACTACTCCGTCTTTGCTGTACCTGGAGTTTTCCCGCTCGTTTTCAAGGACAAAGTAATCGGGCAAGCTGTACGAGAACATTGTTTATCTCGAACTTCTTTCCCGCGGCTATGACGTAAAGGTCGGAAAAACCGATGATTATGAGATCGATTTTATCGCTTATAAGGGTAAAGAACGGATATATATACAGGTCTGCTATCTCCTTGCTTCACCGGAAACGATAAACCGCGAGTTCGGAAATCTTGAAAAAATCAATGACAATTATCCGAAATACGTCATTTCCGGCGATATACCGGATTTTTCCAGAAATGGCATTCAGCATTTCAATATCGTTAAATTTCTGCTCGACAAATAACCCTTGGATGTTTTATGGTAAATTCATTTTACAAGAGATTTTCTTTCTATGCTTCTTTCAAAAGTACGGTTGCATTAGTTCTGCCGTAAACGACATAGTGATTAACGTTTATAATAGACATCATTATTAAGCGAATACAAAATCGGATTAGAAAGTGTTGCACGGTATGTCGCAACAGTTATTTTTCAGTTTTGATTGATTCGGAGAGGGGGGTGATACCGAAAAAATCAAAAGAAAGTTGCAAAATTTGTCGGAATGTGCTATAATATGATTATCCGTAAGGGAAACTGAACGGAAATATATTATAATGGGTTTTCGACGTTCAAGAGTCTTTCCGATGATCCTTGGGGAGATCAAGCGCTATCTGCGGGACGGCAACTCGCTTCGCGTCTCGCGCTCCATCCGTGATGCGGCATACAAGATCCTGAAGGTGCGCGAAAGTTTAGAGGAGCGCAACGAGGAGGCGACCATCGAGCGCATTGCCGAGGTCATGCAGGTGCACGAGCGCGAGGTCGTGTATGCGCTGGACGCCATTTCCGACCCCGTCTCGCTGTACGAGCCCGTCTATAACAAGTCGGGCGATACGCTTCAGCTGCTCGATCAGCTCTTTGACGAGACGCAGAGCGAGGAGAACTGGACGGAGCGTGTCGCTCTGAAGGACGCCATCGCCCGCCTTGCCGACCGCGAAAAGAAGATCCTGACGCTCCGCTATTATGAGGGAAAGACGCAGACGGAGATCTCCGCCGAGGTCGGGATCTCGCAGGCGCAGGTCTCGCGGCTGGAAAAGAACGCGCTCAAGCAGATCAGGACGGAAATCGGCTGATTGTGGCGTTTGCCCCGCGGCAAAAGCAAAGTCGCTTTTGCCGCGGGGCTTTTGTGTTGTAAAATATATCTTGACAACCTATTGGAGCATGATATAATAAAATCATGATCGTCTATCTGATCAGAGCGGACGGGAAGGAGAATGACGATGGAAGATTCGGTCATGTATGATTATAATATCGTCTGTATCAGGCAAAAGGAACGCACAGTCTATGAAGCGTTCGAGTCTTGGACACGCCCGTATCTTATGGAATGGTCGGCTCTATGGGCGGTCAAAGGGTGCTGGTATCAGTTTATTTTTGACTATGAACGCTCCCTCTCTCTTGCAGTCAGGCGCGGCAAATGTTATGTCATCGTGCGGGAGGACGCCGATCTCGATCTGATCGAGCGCTCGCTGCTGTTTTATCTGGAGCGCTCGCCCATTCATAAGGTATTCGTGCTCTTCCGCCTGCAGTGAAACCGCCATGAAAGTTTTTCAGGGGAACTTTCCCTCGGGACGTTTATGTGCCGCCTGAAGCAGGGGCAGATCAAGGCGAATGTCGCCTATTTGATTGCAAAATATGCCTGGTAAAACTGCTCTGATCAAAGGGGAGATCAAAGAAATACGATGAAAGGCGAAAAACGTTATCTTGGAAAGGGCTTACACGATGCGGAAGTAACGCATGTGCAAAAAACGGAGCTTGCCTGTGACGTGCACGCGCGCGATCCGAAGCGGAATTATCTTGAAATCGGTCTGAATAGCGAGCAGGCGCTCTTTGATGTCGGCGTCCGTGCCGTGCGCTTTTATAATTGCGTCATTGTGGACGGCGAACTGCCCGCAGTCGGGGATTGGTGGCAGGAAGATACACTGTCTGAGCAGAGCGGGAAAACCATCGTCTCAATGCGCTTCCGTGGCAGAAAAACGCAGACGCACCTTGTGGTGCGGTGTTCGGCGGTGGAGTTGCTTCGCTGATCAAGGAGGGGAATATGATTGGGACGGTCATTCTGAGGAAAAATATTTTGCCGCCCGGGTGGCTCAATTCGACCTGGAGCGAGCTGACGGGCGGAAAAAAGATCAAAAACATAGAGAATTTTCTGCAAAGTCGTGACTTTCCGATGCTCATGGAAACGTTGTTCCGGGAACAGACCACGGCGCGGTCTTTGGAAGAGACGGAACTGTATCGGCAATTTCTTGCATTGCAGTCGGAAGTTGGCGGCAGGACACTTGATCCCGTGTCGCAGGAAATACAGCTGCTGCAAAACGAGGACTTTTGGGAAGCGTATGTCCTCAATGAGGAATTTGCAGTGCGGCTAGATCGGAATATTACACTGTATCACATGCCGGCAAAAGAACTGGCGCTCGGTCTTGTTCCGTGACGGTATGCGGACAGTGAAAAATATCTCGGCGATACCTGGTGGTATTCGGATGCAGAGATTTTGCACGATCTGTCGCATCTGGATCTCTTGAGCTTTCTCGCGCGGTATAAGGGGTATTGATAAATTTTATTTACATTGTAAACGAAGAAAATCATATCCGCTATTGACACCGTGCTTTTGCGGTGATATAATCATGATAGGCAAGCAAATGAATGATGATTAAGCCATGGGAGGAGAGAGATGGCGGAACAAATCAAACACTATGATTTCAGTAAAAAACCGTTAAAGCCCAGCCCGTTCTGGATGTGGATCGCGCGCATGTTTGCAATTAAGCCGCGCCTGAAAGGGCGTCCCGTCACGGTGAAAAAGATCAACATGGAGGGCATCAAGCCGCCCTATCTGCTGTTTGTGACGCACGCGAGCATGCTGGATTTCCCCGCCATGTACACCGCCGTTGCGCCGTATAACGCCAACAACGTGGTCGCGATCGACGCTATCCGCGACGTCGGCGACTGGCTCATGCGCCGCCTCGGCTGCATCTGCAAGCGCAAATTCGTCAAGGACTTGAACCTCATCCGCAATATGCGCTATTGTGCCGACAAATACGGCACGATCGTCTGCCTCTATCCCGAGGCGCGCTATACCCTGGACGGCACGACGGGATTTTTGCCCGATTCCCTCGGAAAAATGTGCAAACTCATGAAGGTGCCCGCCGTCGTCCTGCGGCTGTACGGCACGTTTATCGCCGCGCCGCAGTGGAACAAGGACGAACAGCACATTCCGCTCCGGTGCGAACTGGAGTGCGTTGCGACGCAGGAGGAAGTAAAACGCCTTCCCGCAGACGAGATCAACCGCCGCGTCCATGCCGCGATGCAGCGGGACGACTATGCCTATCAGCGTGAGTACAACATTCAGCTGACCAACCCCAACCGCGCGAACGGGCTGCACAATATCCTGTACCAGTGCCCGCATTGCGGCAAGGAATTCATGATGGACTCGGGGGGCACCCGCCTTTGGTGCAATGCCTGCAAAAAGGCATGGCAGGTGAGCACGCTTTCCGAGCTCACCGCGGAGGAGGGCGAGACGGAATTCCGCTACATTCCGGACTGGACGGCTTGGGAGCGGGAAAACGTCCGTCGGGAAGTGCGGGAGGGGACATACCGCTTTGAAGCGGACGTCACCGTACATACGCTGCCTAACGCCAAAAAGTTCTACGATCAGGGTATGGGCAAACTCGTCCAGACGTGCGAGGGGACTTATCTTACCTGCACGGCGTATGGGGAAAAGTGCGAACTTTCCTGGGCGGGGACGGAATTGGAGAGCGTGCATATCGAGTACGACTATCCCTACCGCAAGGATAAGTACAAGAACAATATCTTCGGCGACTGTATCGACATTTCCACGCTGGACGACAGCTATTGGCTGCACCCGGTTGGTCTTCGGGATCAGTTGACCAAAATCTCCTTCGCGACGGAGGAAATTTATTTCCTTGCCAAGGAAAAAGTCAAGGAACGTGGCAAAAAGGCGTAAAAATGTGCGGCGGGGGGCCCAAGGGGACCCCCCCCGGGGATGTTTTTTATGTTGTGTTGTGTGTTTGTTTTTTGGGTTGAAGCGGGGGGTT
>ERZ1090881.781-NODE-786-length-14300-cov-69.862267_pt1 | contig 14300 bp, 12 predicted proteins | sample MGYA00478470_ERZ1090881 | MGnify/ENA primary metagenome ERZ1090881 (study PRJEB33644, sample SAMEA5815736) | chicken gut metagenome | biome: Chicken; feature: Gastrointestinal Tract; material: Caecum | place: Ireland | collected 2019-01-01 | study: A study of the...
TATTAGAACAATAAAAAAACGGTATAGAGCAGTTCCTTTACTGTTCTATACCATTCTAAAACTTTACCCAAAGAAATTAATGTGGATAAAATCTAGAAAATGTATTGACAATTATACCGATTAGTGCTATAATTAAAAAAGGAGGTGAAGCTATGTTCGCTATTTCTGTCGCACTTAAAAACAGTATCATTGATAGGCTCAAGATTGTTGAAAAGAATGTACATGACCTTGTTTTCAAATCAGGAGATTGTTCGTGTTCCGGTAGTTGCGGCACATATGTAGAGCCTTGTGGGTGCTGTGCCTACCATAGTGGAAAGGATAACTAATGCCTAACATTAAATGGTAAAAGTAAAAGGGTATGCGCTATAGTATACCCTTTTATTGTTTACGAACTCGTAAAGAAAGGTAGTAGTAAAATGCGTAGGACAAAATATATTTCGCTCATTATGACAGAGAATTGTAATCTGCAATGTACATATTGTTATGAACATTTTAAATCATCAAAAATGATGGACTTTTCTCTTGCAAAAACGATTATTGAAAATGAGCTGTCGTCAGACGATGATTTTGAAGTCGTTGCTTTCGACTTTTTTGGTGGCGAGCCTTTTTTAGTTTTTGAAACAATTAAAAAACTAGTTGAATATTTCAAAGGTAAAAAATTCAAAAAAGATTTTAGATTTTCAGCTAGTACAAATGGGACTATTATGTCGAACGAAATAAAAAACTGGTTGCGTGAGAACAGAGATATTTTTACCGTATCCTTGAGTTTTGACGGAACAAAAGAAATGCAAGATACTAATAGGTCGAACTCATATGATAAGATAGATACTCACTTTTTTGCAAAAGAATTAAATAATGGTGTTGGGTTGAAAATGACCGTGTCTCAAGCAACGCTTAATTCGCTTGCAGACGGAGTTATCTATTGCCATAATCTAGGCTTTTATCATATTGCATGCACCCTTGCTTGCGGGATAAATTGGGACGATAAATCAAATTATGACGTTTTAAAAAGAGAATTAAACAAGTTAATTGATTTTTATGTTTCTCATCCAGAAATTAAACCTTGTTCTCTTATGGACTATCATATCGAAAATGTCGCGCTACCTATAAATGGGTATGCTCAGAAATATTGTGGTGCAGGAACCCGCTTGAAAGTATACGACACGAATGGTGAAGCTCATCCCTGTCAGTATTTTTTATATTTGGCAATAGGCGATAAAGTGTTGAATACAAAAGAAATTGTATTTACGGATTCATTTAAGATAGAAAATATGGATCCGAAATGCCAAACTTGTGTTGCTGTAAATGTGTGTCCTTCTTGTTATGGCTCAAACTTTGAACTTACCGGGGATATTCATAGAAGAGATAAAAGTTTTTGTGAAATGCAAAAAATAATTATTTTAGCAAATTCATTTTTGAAAGCAAAGCTGTGGGAGACAGGAGCGTTAAGATTGGATGAGCGACAAGAGGTGGCGTTGTTAAAGTCAATCATGATTATTCAAAATGCATTTTCTTAATTAAATTTTTGTATTAATATCGAACGGTAATGAGGCAGTACTTTTTACTGCTTGTTTGTCGAATAAGTTTTTGTATCAACTCAAAAACATCCAATATGTTCCACATAATACCTATATAAGAATTTTCTTAAAAATATGTTACCGCATTTTGACTCAATTACATGCATGAGTTAAGAGTGGAGTGGTGGAGGATTAATATGGATTCGAAAGATTATTTTGAAGTAAATAAAGAAAAAATACATGCGACTGCCGAGTTTTTGTGCGGTAAGGATTTATCAAAAAACGTTGATGAGCAATTTGAAGAACTTAAACAACAGTATTTCAATAGCGATGGTACAAAGCATAAGGAAGTAATTAAAATAAATGATTCTGAATTAGATATTAGGACATGGTTGGATATTATTAGGCATAAAGAAAATGAACAGTTTGTAATCATTGCGGTGTTTAATAAACAACCGAAGATTATCTTTGATAAAGCGGGTGATCAATTTAGCAGCCCTGGGATAAATCTAGATGATATTGACGCTAAAATTATTAATCTAATTAAACATACAGGCGCAAGCTCAGTTGGCATTTATGTAATGCATAATCACCCATTTATTTATAGAGCTTCTCCTTCTAAAGCGGATTTACTTGCACTTGAGGCAATTTTTAAAGAATTAGGTAAGGTCGAAAATGCTTTAAAAAATATAGGAATTAATTGCAAAATTACACTTATAGATTTTGTAATTGTAACTGAGTATGATTACTGGTCGGTAAAGCAAGCGATAGAAGAAGCTAGTGACGTCAATTATTAATGGAACAGGGGGTTGTATATTCTTACCGTGGTTTTTTTAAAGACGTGGTGTTTTGCCTGGTTTTGTAGATCGCTCCCGCAACCACATATATTAACGCAGGCTAACATTAAACACCCGAGGGGCTAATGGCTTTTCGCCTGAAAAACCACTGTTTACAATAACGATTGATGCCTCAATCGCAAGGGATTATTACAAACGCCTCGGAGTAAAATTCTTCAGGACACGTTTTACTCCCATCACAATGGTGGTTTATATAACTTAATAACACAAAGAGACTGTTTCCGTTTCGGTTACAGTCTCTTTTTTTATGGTATGAATTCTGTTGTTGCGTTAAGGTGGTCGGCGTTTAAATTTTGAAGAGCTTTTTCAAATATTATATTTATAAATGCTGATAAGGTATTGAAATAGCTTAATTTGTATGTTATAATTATCATGTATTATATTATTTGAGGTGTGACTCATGACGTTGAGCTACAATAAACTCTGGAAATTGCTCATAGACAAGGGAATGACAAAGACAGAAATGCGCTTAAAAGCCGATATTTCCACGACTACGCTTGCCAAACTTGGAAAGAATGAAACCGTATCTATGGAAGTCCTGCTTAAAATCTGTAAGGTTCTTAACTGCAACGTGGGCGACATTATGGATGTCATAAACGAGGAGACGAAAGATGCAGACTAAAGGGTTTATCTATATTTTAACTAATCCCTCATTTAAGGAATATGTCAAGATAGGCTATGCCGATAATGTGGGAAATCGTTTAAAGCAACTTAACAATAGCGAGTGTATTCCTTTTGCTTTCAGAGTCTACGCAACATATGAGGTCGAAGAACGATTGACTGATAAAAAGCTACATTCGCTTATTGACCAACTTAATCCTAATTTGAGGTCTATTGAAAATGTTGGCGGCAAAGTACGAGTAAGGGAGTTTTATGCCATGTCGCCCGAACAAGCCTACTCTATTTTGGAGACAATAGCCATATTGGGTGGACATAGAGAAAGATTGAAGCTGTGGGAACCTTCCGCAAAGGAGCAAAAAGATGAAGACCTTGCACAGGAAATAGAGGAAGAACATATAGAACGTCAGTCTCCGTTTACATTCTCTAAATGCCATATCCCAGTAGGGGCAACTATTACATATTTTAATCGTGGCAAAGCTAATTCCGGGGTTGAATGTGTGGTTGTGGACGATAAGGCGGTAGAGTATCAGGGTAAGAGATATTCTCTTTCGGCTTTGGCGACGGAGCTTTCAGGAAGTAAACACGGCGTTGCTGGTCCCAGATATTTCAAGTATCAGGGCGAGTGGTTAAACACTATTAGAGCAAGGGCAGAGGGAAGACAAGATCCAACAAGGATAGAGGATGTTTGGGTAATTCCATGCAATTCTAAACTCTATGATATTGTAGGAGCTTTCAACAATTTTAATACTATTGATTGGAGTCAGACAAATAATACTTCTGTTGGCGATACCGTTTATATTTATGTTGGCGGCGAGTATAAAGCGATAATGTATAAATGTGAGGTGTTGGAAACGGATATATTAAGCACCCATTCTGTAGAAGACTTGGAGTTTTATAAGGAATTAGCTGATAAGCCAGATGCAAGATATATGAGACTTAGACTTATTGAAAAGTATGATAAAGATAAATTTCCGCTTAATGAATTGCGAGAACACGGACTGAAAAATGTTCAGGGACGGAGTAAAGTTACATATCAACTCTTAAACTATTTAGAAAATAATCAATCTGACAAAGAAGCAAAATAAAAGGAACAGGAGAATTAAAATGGCATATTTGGAAAAAGCAATTAAAGATGGCTATGCGCTTATAACTGGAAATGATAATAAACAAAAAATTACATATATTACTTCAGATAACCATGTTGAAAACTATAATGATCCTGAGGAGCATGTCAGGGCAGAATTTTGGGCGGAGCTGATTTATAAATATGATTACCCTGTAAACCGAATAAAGATTGAGGTTGTTATACCAGATCGTTTGCCTACAGACAGGGCAGATATTGTAATTTTTAGGGATGATGAATGTAAACGTCCGTATGCTGTTGTTGAATGCAAAAAAGATGGCGTAACAGACGCTGAATTTAATCAAGCAATAGAGCAAGGTGTGGGAAACGCTACTTGGGTAAAATTGCGCGCTGATTATGTTGTTATTATAGCAGGAGGAACACGTCGAATACTTGATGTGACCGATAAATTCGGTGCGCTTGAACGTGAATTAAATATATTGGCTGATTTGCCTAAGGCATATGGTAAGCCTCAGGAATTTCGTTTTTATAAGGGAGGCTTGAACGAAAAAGGAGAAGAAGCATCTGATATAAAACCAGTAGACAGGGAGGATCTTATTAAGGCAATCAAAAAGTGTCATCAAACGCTTTGGGGCGGAGGCAGACTTTCTCCTCCGACTGCATTCGGTGAACTTTGTAAAATTATTTTTGTTAAAATAAGTGATGAACAAAAAGCTCGTAAAAAAGGTGAGCCTTATCAGTTCCAGATTAAAACTCATGAACCTTCGTCTAAGTTGGCTGCAAGGATACGCGAGCTTTATGATGAACAAAAAATAAATGATCCTGAAGTATTTACTGAATCAATTAAGGTTGATGATAGAGTGCTCAGAACAGTTGTATCCCATTTGGAAGGGATTAATCTCAATAAGACTGATTTAGACGTAAAGGGAGTTGCCTTTGAGCAATTTATGGACGGATTCTTTAAAGGTGATTTCGGACAGTACTTTACGCCTCGTCCTATCATTGAATTTGCTGTGCAGATGATGGAACCCGAACACAACTGGGATGTATTGGACAGTTCGTGCGGTTCAGGTGGATTCTTACTTCATGCCCTGGATTATATGAGAAATCAAGCAGCTGAATATTATGAAAAAGGCAGTGTTGAGTACTATACATATTGGCATGATTTTGCGTCAAAACATCTATATGGAATTGAAATAAATGACGAGATAGCTCGTGTGGCAAAAATGAACATGATTGTTCATGATGATGGTCACACAAATGTCATAAGTGCGGATGCATTGGATAGCATAGATTTGATGTTTCAACATAACAGAGGATTTAAAAAGAATAAGTTTGATTTAGTTTTAACAAATCCTCCGTTTGGCTCCACAATTAATTATGCGGAAAAACCTTATTTGAGTGGATATTTCTTGGGAAAGACATATGATGCAAAGGGAAAAGCAAAGCCCAGAAAAAATCAAAGTTCAGAGGTTTTATTTATTGAAAGGATCTGGGAGTTTTTAAAACCTGGTACAGGCAAGGCTGCAATTGTTCTTCCTGATGGCATTCTTACAAATAGTTCTATGCAGTATGTGAGGGACTTCATTTTAGAGAAGTTCCAGCTTCTTGCTGTGGTCAGTCTGCCTCAGCATGCCTTTGCGCATTTTGGAGCAGGCGTAAAGGCGTCAATCATATTTGTTCGCAAGAGAAGCGATAATGAAGTGGCTGACGATAACGAAGCCATTTTTATGGCTGCACCTGAACTTATAGGGTATGATGCGACTGGCAAGAAAACGGCATCGCAATTAGAGGAAGTTGTTAAAAAGTATAAAGAATTTAAAAAAGACCCAGCACCTTTTTTTGCATAACCCCCGATGAGCAAGAACTCTGTGTCTTTGCTATCAATCGGGGGAGCGTGATTGATAAAGCATTATATTGTAATATATTTTATCCTTTTTATAGTCATTTAATGGATAAATATAAACAAGGAAAGTATTATTCAGGTAAGTTGCTTTCAGAATATGTGGATGTTAATCCTAAAACTGATTGTAGAGCATTGCAGGATGAAGATGAAGTTAGCTTTGTTCCGATGCAAAATATCGATGAAAAAATCAATAGTGTCAGATATAATATGTTGCCATACGGCAAGGTTAAAAAAGGCTTTACTGTATTTAAAAGAAATGATTTAATATGGGCTAAAATTACGCCTTGTATGCAAAATGGTAAGTCATGTATAGTAAGTAATATGCCTACAGATATAGGTTTTGGATCGACTGAATTTCATGTAGTTCGTAACAAGAGTAGCAAAATATATATGCCTTTTTTATGGGCGATATTCTCAAATGATAATATTTTAAAAGCTGCCCAAGCAGTATTTAGCGGTACAGCCGGTCAGCAGAGAGTTCCTGCATTTTTTATAGAAAATTTTCCGGCTATAGTCCCGCCTATATACGAACAAAAGGAATTATGTTTTTGTCTTGAAAATGCATTAATAAAAAAGAATAATGCGCTACAGGGAGCTTATGATTTGAGAAAAAGGATTACTAAAAGTTTTGCTGATAGTATAGACATAAAAATTCCTAATAATTCATGTGAGTTGTATAGTGCTACTAAATTATTTTTAATAAAAAATTATGATACTAGGCGCATGGATCCAAAATGCTATAGTAAGAAATTTGAAATACTACGTAAAGAAATTGCAAGCTCACCATATAAAAAATACACGCTGAAGGAGCTTATTTTAAGTAATATCAGTGGTGATTGGGGTAAGGATGATAATATAACCGATGAAAACTCTGTCAGATGTTTAGTTTTAAGATCTACAGAAATCAGTAATAAGCATAACATTGAAATAAGGGAAGATAAAGTCCAATTTCGGTTGTTAGATAAGAAAAAATTTGAATCTATGCAGATGGAAATAGGTGATATTATTGTTGAAAAATCTGGAGGTAGTATAGATCAGCCTGTAGGTCGAGTAGTTTATCTGGATCGCCTTGAATATAATGACACACCTATTGCCTATAGTAATTTCTTAACAAAATTGAAGTTGAACAGGGAGTTAGTTGATCCATACTATTTATTTGAATATTTGCGTTTTGTATATAATATCGGACTCACAGAGGTAATGCAAAACCAAACAAACGGAATAAGGAATTTAATTGTTTCAGAATTCTTAACACAGACGATTATTGTTCCTGAGAATAATAAAGAAATTGGACTTAAAATGAAAGCAATAAGAGAACAGGCTAAAATGATGGAGCTTGAAGCCGAACAAGAATGGCAAATGGCAAGAGCTCAATTTGAAAAAGGACTGTTAGGTGAACAATGAATGCAGAAGATATGTCTATAGATGATTTAATAAAACAAGTTAAAGACTTTATCAAATTTAAAGGTTCTGTTACATTTGATTTGCCAGCATATGAAAAATTTCATAGTGGCATTCAAGACTTTGTTTGCCGAAATCATTTTCAGAATACGCCTGAGTGGCAGATAATTTCTAAAAATCTCGTTTATAAATCTACGCAATTTATGACAGAGTCAGAAGCAAATACGATTTTAATTAACTTAAACTCTCTTAGAATGCGAGTTTTGGAATGTGAAAACGAAGAATTTTGGCAATATATGCATCCTGAAATTATCCGTGTATCAAAACATCTTTTTAAAAGTGGAAGTTATGCAAATGCTACAACAGACGCGTTTATCGAAATAAACGGCAGAGTAAAAAAATTATATTCTACCATTTCCCCTGATGCGGATAGCATCCCTGACGGATGTGCGCTTATGACCACCGTATTTTCTAACAATAAGCCAATGTTAGAAATCTGTGATCGATCAGACGATAGTGGAAAAAATACTCAATTAGGGTATATGAATATGCTGAGCGGAGCAATGTCTGCGTTGCGTAACCCTAAAGCGCATGAAAATATTGTAATTACTCGGGAAGATGCGGTACGGAGATTGCTCTTTGCGAGCATGTTAATGTATAAAATTGATGAAGCGGTTGCTTATTCAAAAGTAAAAGAAGGATAATAAAGGGGTAATAGAGGGATAACAAATGATAACTTTATCAGGGATACTTTCATATTCGATGGGGAACTTTTTGTGCTTAAGAGGTACAGCTTCATTTAAGTTGTTAAGCAAAATTTCAGAGCCAAATCCGGCAGTCCAAAGAGATCTTATTGAGTTGCATAAGCATGAAATGGCAGATTTTTTAAATTCTGGGGAATATAGATTTTTTCCTGAAGTTATATTGTCTGTAGGATTAACAGATAAAACAGCTAATATGGAAGAGATTGAAAATTTATATAGTTCTCTTTATTCGGGTGAAACATGGAATAGTTCAATAGATAAATTTAAATTTAGTATGACTAAAAAGGAAGTTAAACTTTCTAATGCGAATTTAGGAAGTGAACATCAACCAATTTTTACAGCACAAGTTAGTTTTGATGAGACTATTAAATTGACAAGAATAGATGGTAATCATAGGCTAAGTGCAGCAGATTCTGTGACTCAAGAGTTTTCTGCACCATTTTGTCTTATTTTATTTAGAACAGTTAGCGAGAATTTGCAGTTTTCACGAGCTATTTTTCATAATATTAATGCAAAACAAATACCTTTAAACCTTGAGGAGAATTTTAAGGTAATTATTGAAGGTGAAGATGTCTTTCCTGATGATAAATTAAAAAATGATCCTTCTTTTGGGTGGGAGTATTATTTAGCTCGTAAATCAGTTAAAGAATTAGATTTACAGTATTTTTCAGCTATTGCTACGCATATCAGTAAATCAAAATTCACGTTCTTTGTTGAATTATATAGTTATCTTATCAAAACTTGTAATATTGAAAAAAATGAAGAAGCCTATAATTCCGTTAAAACAAGTCTTACAAAAATCAACCAGGCATTAGTCGATTCGAATATAATTAACATAACATCTAATCTTGCTGTATTAAGCGCATTGGTTTTTTATTTTTTAACTGATAAGAAAAAATATAATGGTTTTCTTTCTTGGATTAAGAAAAATAATATTGGAAATATAGAATATTTACACGTTGAAGATGTTATAAGTTTATATGATGAAATTTATAAACATGTTCCCAAAAAAGTATTTTTAGCAAGATGGTATCCTAGTGAAACTGATGACGAATATACAAGTTCAGTACATAGATTAACTGCGATTAAGGAAGTTGCTAATGAATTAAATTTTGAACTGGTCGATCTGGGTACTCGTGATACAGGTACATTTGATATAAGGTGTGTAATGTATCATGATATACGAGAATGTGATATTTTTATTGCGGATCTTACTGGTGCTAGACATAATGTTATGGTTGAAGTAGGGTATGCGTTGAGATATATAGATGCAGGTAGAATGCTCTTTTATTTTAAAAAAACCGAGAATTGTAAGACAGTGCCATTCGATGTTAGTGGTTTTAATTTCGATACTATAGAGGATTCAAATGAAATTAAGACAAAAGTAAAACCTAGACTACAACGAATCCTTAACGATTCAATAGATGCTATTATTTAAATATAATAAGTAATAAAGGGACAAAATTTGTTGGTTAGATGAAATGAATGATACTATTGGGTTAAAGTCAAATTTGTGTAGATTGTTTGACGAATCTGTTACAAATGAAGAGAAATTTTATTTAACATTAAGCAAGCTTAAGCAATTTGGAGGAAAGTTATATAAATATTACTTTTTTGAGGATGAATGGTCATTAAAGAATTTAGGTGGAGATGTTATACATTTTTCTAAACCGCAATCATTCAATGACCCGTTTGATTGTTTTTTGGGATTTTCAATTAGTAAGGCATTGGAAATGTTACTTCCAACGTTTATTGATAAAAAATTAAATTTTTCGAGCAAAGATCCAAAGATTAAAGAGATAATAAAGTATCTTTTGTCGGGGCAATCAACAGTAGATGAATCTAAAGAAGCAAAGTTATTAAGCTTAGTAATTAATTTACCCTGTGTTCGGGACGCGCTATCAAAGGGAGAAGCATATGACCCGAAAAATTTACAAATTAAAATTATGAATGAGCTTTTAACTGGCGAATCAGCAAAAGATTTTTTTGATATTATCCAAAGTAATGGTAGTAATATTGATTTGACTTCCATTCCTAATAGTGCAATATATTTAACGATTATTAAACCTTTGCTTAAGCAACCAAACCTAATTAATTACTTGTTTCCGAAAGAAGTTAGTGAGCAAAAAAAGTTCGAAGCCCAAAAACTTATTGATATATTGGCTAAAGAAAATATAGTTGATAAAATAAAAGGATTAGCTGAGCTAAGTGGACAGGATAGTAAAAAAATAGATAAAGAATTACACGATATTGATGCTAATCTTAAATTAGTATTGCGGGATATAAAAGAAGGAATTAATAAAAGCTTTGCGATTAGTTGTTTTAGTGAAACACCAGATAATGTATTAATGTGGTCTCATTATGGCAACAAGCATACAGGTTTTTGTGTGGAATATGATTTTAATAAATGTAAAGATTTAGATGCACTAATTAGATTGTTTCCAGTACAGTATAGTGAGAATCGTCCCTCTATACCAGCAAGCCTGTTTGATTTAGACGACCTTAAGAATATAAAAGTAGCTGTAAGTAATAAATGTATACCAGATTTAATGATGTTGCTATTGTCTAAGAGTGATGTATGGCAGTATGAAAAAGAATGGCGAATAATAGGGGATCAAGCCCATTTGATAGATGGACATATTCAATATCTGCCTATAGTTAGTGGAATTTATGCTGGAGCAAACATATCTGATGAAAACTTGAGCAAGCTTATTTGTATTGCAAAGGATAAAAAGGCAAAATTACATAAATATTCGTTAGATAATGATAAATATAAATTAAATTTAGAACAAATTTAACGAATATTTTAAGTACAGGAATGCGAACCTCTGTGGCAGATAATAATATGTAAGTACATCGGGTTAAAATACACAGGTTATACAGAATTACATGCAAAATGAACAGATTGGTGTTTAATCTAAAACCACCTCTTTTAGGGTGGACGCTTTTAAGTCATATATCATTCATATAGGTTTATTATAACCTTCTTCTTGGATAAGGCATAATCATAAGCGAGTTTTGTTCCGCTGACATTTTTATTGGAATAGCCAACGCGATTGTTTGATATTTGTTCGCGGGGAGGGGAATAAGTCTTGTCGAAATAAAATATACAAACATCGGCTTTGTTTATCATGTGAAAATTGCGCTCAACGTAGGCGGCTCTGCCTGCGTTCAGAATCTTGTCGGGGAAATAGGTATCATCGTAAAAATTTAATAAGTATTTTTTGTAATCCTCATTGATATGTGGGTATTCCGCTCTGACGTAAATCAGCTTTACGTTCGGGCGGATTTTTTAACTTCGATAGCTGCTTGCAGGCATAAATCATTGAATTGACTTTTGCTTCCAAAAAGAAAAGTATCGGCATTCTTGTAATCCACAAGCCAAAGAATCAAATCTCTAAGTTTACTATAAAGAATACTTTTTTCAGTAATTTTACGATGTCCTATAAAAGTTACAATCAAAATTAGCTCCTTACTATACGACGTTATAACTTCCTATATTTTACTTCATTTAAAACATGATGGCAACAAAATACGGCGTTTAAAATCCGTATTTTAAACTTCATATTTAAGTAAAATAAGACCAAACAGCAAAGGAGTAATATTTATGACACTTTGTCAGGCGGTCGCTAAACGTGTAAATAAGTTGTTAAAGGAAAGAAACATGTCGCAGTACAGGTTGGAGCAGAATTCGGGAATTCAACACGGGACAATGAACGGCATCATGAGCGCAAAGAATAAGGGGATAGAGCTGAATACCGTCATGATGATTGCCCGTGGGTTTGGTATGACCGTGCTTGAATTTTTGGACGATGAGATATTTTTGTCAGAGGACTTGGAGATAGAGTAAACAACAACGCTCTTAATAGTGTGCTTTCATACAGTGTATGATGTCATAAGAAAAGATTAGCAACACTTTTCTACAAACTTCTCGGATTATTATAGTATTATTGCACTTGACAAATCGTCATTCTTCTGCTATAATACAAACAAATGTTTGTCTGTGGTAAGGGGATAAGGAATGAGCGGCAGCGGAACGAGAGAAGAAGTTGAAAAGAAGAGGAAGAAACACAGAAAGCATACGCTCGGAGAACCGGGGGACGAAACAATACATAAGCATAAATTTGGCTTTATTGAAATTCAAAACCCAGAATATTATGACAATAATTATTGCTTTTCTCCGTCCGAGTTTCTTATGCGCAAGGCAACACCCGAAGAGCGGAAGGAAATGGTTGTAAACTACATCATTCGTCGGGACGGGAAGCCTATAAACTTAGAGAAACTTGCCGCAAAGCTTGCCGTTTCTAAGCGGACAATACAATCTCTCATGAGGAGCTTGAAAGAAGATAAGCTGATAGAAGTACTTCCAAATTATGAGCAGAACGGCAGACAGGGACATAATTCATATCGCTATATCGGGCCGCCGACGGATAAGTTCGGTTCAGGTTTGACAATAGGAATGTTGTACGACCTTAAAAACAGAGCAGGTTTTCGTGACTGGGACTGGGACGATTTCAGTTACAAGAACAAAGGTGATTATGACTTGCAGGACTTGTACATATCTAAAAGTTCCTGCCGTAGAACGAGAGGAAAGTACATCGAATGGCGCAATGCGGATAAGTCTGCCTGCATAAGAAAACCAAAATATCTTGCAATCAGGTACAGCCACTTTATCTCGAAAAAGGACGGAAAAAAGACGCCCGACAAATATATAAGAATAAATTACAAGACGGGAGAGCATTATGACAGCCGCCCGGGAAGTCTGTCATCCCACGGAACAAAGAAGTTTAAGATAGATTTCAGCAAGCAGATAATCACCTTTGCGCTGTTCGGCATACTGTTCGGAGGGGAGCTTGAAGGCAGTGAGGAAGACCCGAAGATAACCATTTTTAATCTCAAAACGGAAGAAACTTATGCACAGTTTACATACTGGAGCGAAAATTATCTGTACTTTGTACGGGATACGGAAGACGAGGACAGAGAGGAGAATTTAATCATATACGGAGAGTTTACAAGTAAATAGAAGGATTTCGGATAGCCGTGCAAAAATGCACGGCTAAATTTTTTTATAAAAATGTCAAAGTAGGTAGGGTGAAATTTCACGATGTTATATGAAGGGGAAAGTTAAAACATTCCTCAAAGCTAAATTGTGGAGGTGCAAAATGAAGTAGCAAGTTGCGGCAAAGCCGAAGAGCCGTAAAACATAGGCAAAAGTAATTAGAGGAGGTATATTATTGAAACAATTTACATTTTACAAGCTGTATTCGGACATTTTGGACGGAATGAACGATACGGATGCGGGCAAGTTCGCAATGAGAATATGTGAATACGAGTTCGAGGACAAGCAGCCCGAAGAGGAGCTTTCAGGCAAGGAACGCTTTTATTGGAACAACATCTCGGACATGCTTGCAGAGGTCAAGGAGGCAGAGAGCTGCGGTAAATCGTTAAAGAAGTTCAACCTGCGCTCGGAACACTTCACATTTTACGAAACGTATTTCGATGCGATGAAATTATTGAAAGGTGGTGATTTGGGTGCATTTGTCAAGGCGATCTGTGCGTATATGTTCCGCGGAGAAGAGGTGCAGTTCAAGGACAAAGAGATACAGGGGTATTACAACCTATGCAAGCTGAAAATGGATATTTCCAAGAAGCGAAAGTCCAGCGGAAGCAGGGGCGGAAAGGCAAAATGCGACGTAACCAAGATTGAAGAACGGGCAAAGCAGGAAACGGACAAGCATTCCGCTACACCCCGAGATATGCCGCAGATAACGCCCGTTGAAGAAAAGTCTAAGCCGAAAGAAGATATGACCTATGAGCAGTTCAGAAGTGCTTATCCCGACATTCAAGGCAACTTGTATGGTGCAAGCGAAAGGTACATAACAGACCTCGATTGGGCTGACGTTGCAGCTAAGTTTGAAGCGGATGAAGAGCTTGGAAAGGTGCGGAATATCTACTACTTAGCGCGGAACTACGAGCAGAAATACGGACAAAAAGGTCAAGCAAAAACAAACGGGGAGGTGGTATGATTTGCCCAAAAACCGCAAGCAGGATAAGGAGACTGCCACAGGCAGCCTCGATGCGCCGAAATCGGCGCGGCACAAGCGGGAAACCCGCTTTGATTTGTACCCAGAAAGTTGGACTTTTTTCAAA
>ERZ1090881.782-NODE-787-length-14291-cov-5.792287_pt1 | contig 14291 bp, 12 predicted proteins | sample MGYA00478470_ERZ1090881 | MGnify/ENA primary metagenome ERZ1090881 (study PRJEB33644, sample SAMEA5815736) | chicken gut metagenome | biome: Chicken; feature: Gastrointestinal Tract; material: Caecum | place: Ireland | collected 2019-01-01 | study: A study of the...
TGATAATTGTGATATTTGTAATTTTAATGGATTCGTTAGCCGAGCCGTATATAATAGATTTTAAGTACAATTATTTTATTTTCTACATCGGAAATTTGTTTTTCAACAAACAACAAATAATTCCTTTGGATACATCGAAATTTCGGCGCGATCTTATTTCGGAAACAGGTGTTAGACATGAATGATACGGCGGCTGTGGTCGTAACGTATAATCGTTGCGAACTGTTACTCGAAAATATGCAATGCTTGCTGTCGCAGACCCGTGCGACGGATATAATCGTCGTAGACAACGGCAGTACGGACGGAACGCGCGAAAAGCTGTCGGAGCTTATAGATTCGGGGCGGATAGCGTATATAAATCCCGGTGAAAATCTCGGCGGAGCGGGAGGATTTCAGCTCGGAATAAAGCAAGCCGTTTTACGCGGGTACGAATACGTCTGGATAATGGACGACGACTGTATGCCAGCGCCCGACGCTTTGGACAAGCTTATGCAAGCGGATGCCGAACTCGGGGAATACGGCTTTTTGTCGAGCAAAGTTTTATGGCGGGACGGCAATATCTGTACGATGAACGTACAGCGGCGCACGCTCACAAAGCCTGTAAAAAAATTCGATAAAAAATATATTCCCGTTGTCATGGCGTCATTCGTGTCGCTTTTCGTTAAAGCGTCCGTTATAAAAAAAGAAGGACTTCCGATAAAGGAATTTTTCATATGGACGGACGACTGGGAATACACGAGGAGAATATCCCGCAAGTACCCGTGTTATCTCGTTACGGACAGCGTGGTCGTCCATAAATCCAAATCGAACATAGGCGCGAATATCGCAAACGACAGTGCCGACAGGCTGGAAAGATACAATTATCTTTACAGAAACGACGTGTACCTGTATCGACGCGAGGGGTTCAAGGGCTTTATGTATGAGTGCGTAAGGCTTACGGCGCACTTTTTCAAGATATTACTCAAAGCTCCCGACAACAGGCGCAAGCGCATAAAAATCATGTTCGGTGGCACAAAAGCGGGGTTCGGATTCAAACCGGAAATAGAATATGTCTGACGAAGTAAAAACCATAAAGGTACTTGAAATAACGGGAGAGCCCATATCGCGTGGCGGGCAGGAGGCGTTTATCGTAAACGTGCTCAGTCATATGCCCGAGGGCGATATTCGTTTTGACGTTCTGACGCCCTACTACTGCGATAACGAAAGGTATCGGGAAATAATCTCGCGCAGGGGAGAGCTTTATGCTCTCGGTTTGCCTTTCGCTCCCGGGAAAAGCCGTTTCAATCTCTTAAAACCGCTTGAAAAGTTTTTCGCGGAGCACTCATACGACGTCGTGCACATACATTCGGGCAGTATATCCGTGCTCGCCGAATGCGCGCACGTCGCAAAGAAAGCGGGGGTTCGTAAGATAATAGTGCATTCGCACTGTGCGGTGGAGAAAAAGACATTAAAGTACCGCCTTGTCAAGCTATTATTTTCGCGCACGTTGAACAGTGCTCCGACGCATTACGCGGCGTGTTCCGTGCTCGCGGGGGAAGCTAAATTTTCCCGCCGCATATGCCGAGGGAAGCTCATGATCCTTAATAACGGAGTAGATACCGATGAGTACGCATTCAGCGAGGAAAAACGCGCCGAAATGCGTAAAGCGCTCGGCGTTGACGACGATTGCATATTGCTCACTCATGTAGGCAGATTTTCCTATCAGAAAAACCAGCGGTTTCTTATTCCCGTACTCGGCGAAATCATACACAGGGGAAAAAAAGCGAAGTTGCTGCTTATAGGTTCGGGCGAGGAAGAAAATGACGTAAAACAAGTCTGTGCACAGTCGGGGCTTGACGATAACGTCATATTTACGGGCAACGTAGATAATGTAAGCGACTATTTGCGGGCGACGGACGTGTTCATGTTACCGTCGAGATACGAGGGGTTGCCCATAGTCGGAGTAGAGGCTCAGGCGGCGGGGCTTCCGTGCATATTCGGCAATGCCGTAACGGCGGAAACGGCAATAACGGAAAGCGTGCGTTTTCTCCCCATAGACTATGAGTCGGTGGGCACATGGGCGGACGCGGCGGTGTCTTTTGCGGGCAGGCGTTTCCCCGAAAACACGGAAATTCTGAAAGAAAAGGGATATGACATACGCGAAACCGCCGAGCGGTTGATGGATATTTATTGCGGGTGACGGTACGGTAATGAAAATATACGTTGTGGCACACAAAAAAGCGGATCTGCAACTGCCCGAAGGATATGAACTTTTTCAGGTCGGCGCGGCGAAAAACGGTGCGTTCTGCGAAAACAACGACGCCGTGGGCGATGACAATATTTCCGCTAAAAACCCGAATTATTGCGAACTTACCGCTACATATTGGATATGGAAAAACGATAAGACAAGCGATATAGTGGGGCTGATGCATTACAGGCGTTTTCTTACGTTAAGCAGACGAGGAAAGACGGCGGAGTATGCGTTGAGCGAAAGCGAAGTGAACGATATACTGCAAAGTTACGACTATATATCGACGCCGCTGTATAAAAACAAGCCGAGTGTCAAGAGCATAATGTGTGACTTTGTGAGAGAGTGCGATTATATGCTACTGCGCGAGTCAGTGGAACGATTGTACCCCGATTATATCAAAACTTTTGACGAAGTTTTCGGGGGAAAGTACACATACTTTTGCAATATGTTCGTAACGAGAAAGCGCGAATGGGACGAGTATTGCGAGTGGTTGTTCTCGATACTCTTCGACATGGAGCGGTCTGTGGACATGACCGGTTACAGCGACGAGGAAAAAAGACTTTACGGCTATTTGTCTGAAAGGTTGTTTACGGTATACGTCAGGCATAACGCAAGAAAGGTAAAAAGCGTCAGGATGATACATCCGCATAAATCTCTTTGGAGCAGATTAGTTACTAAACTGAAAAGAAGAAAACGCGAAAAGTCATCGGTCGGAGTTTAAAATTAGATATTTGGAAACATGGTCGTTATGCGCCTGAATTTGGTCATTGCATTAAAGATATAAGCATGGACGGAAGTCCGAATTTTTCAAAAATTGGATTAAATGAGCAATAGTAATTTCAAAACCGCAGAACTTGAAATAGTTGTTCCGACTTATAACAGACCCGTCTGCGTCGCGGACATGATGGAAAAATACGCCGAATACCTTTCGCGCGGACTTGATTTTTCCGTTTCCGTGTGGGACAGCAGTACGGACGACGAAACGGAAAAGATCATGCGCGGCTATATTTCGGAGCGCGTCAGATATATACGTAAGCCGTCGGATACGGACGTGGACGAAAAGACTATGGTTGCAATGAAAAATGCTGTCGGGGAGTATGTTTGTCTTTGCGGTGACGGAATGACAATCAAAATAGACAGAGTAGCTGACATTATCCGAAATAACCGTGGCACTGAGCTTATAACATTATACGATACTTCAATGTATGGTAAACAATGGAATAAGTTGTTCGGAAAGAATAAAAGCCAAATATCCTATGACAATAAAGAACAATATTTTATAGATAATTTCTGGCTTAATATATTATACGGCGCTACCGTTTGTCGGCGCGAACTTATTGAGTCTATTGATATTGGTTTTATACTCGAAACATTTAAAGGTACTAATTTTATATATCCGTCAACTTTACTTATGTATGCGAACGGTCCTTATGTTGCAGTAAAAAGCGACTATGCCATTCGAAATAAAGGGAAAGCAACGTCGGGGTGGATGGAGAAAAAACAAGCAATGCAGATATGGACGCATAATATATGCGTTGCATTGGATAAATTCAGCAACAGTATAGCTCCCGATGTTTTGTGCGCAATATTACATAATATCGGAAAATACACAACCTTTTTTGTGCCACGCGGGTTAATCCTTTTCCGCGAAACGGATAATTTCAATCTTAAACTGCTCAAAAAATACAAGCCGTATTTCAAACGCGTCAAGGCGTGTTCGATGTTTACGGCATATTTGATAGCTTTGACGCCCAAATGGGTGTGTAAGGCGATACACAAAATTTATCGCAAGCTCAAAGGTTCGGATAAAAAGGAGATATACGCATGAAAGTCGTGCTTCTTGCCGGGGGACTCGGCACGAGAATAAGCGAAGAATCGCAGTACAAGCCCAAGCCGATGATAGAGATCGGCGGTAAGCCCATACTCTGGCACATAATGAAGGAGTATTCTTACTACGGCTTTAACGATTTCATCATTTGCGCGGGATACCGTCAGCACATGATCAAGGAGTGGTTCGCGGATTATTTCCTTCACAACTGCGACGTGACGTTCGATTTCACTCACGGCCGCAACGATATGACCATTCACGACAGGCACTGCGAGCCGTGGAAGGTGACGGTGGTCGACACGGGACTCGGGACCATGACGGGCGGCAGGATAAAGCGCGTTCAGAAGTACATAGGTAACGAGACGTTCATGATGACGTACGGCGACGGCGTATGCGACGTAAATATTTCGCGCCTTGCGGAGTATCACAAGAGTCACGGCAAGATAGCGACGCTGACGGCGGTCAAGCTCGTTCAGCAGAAGGGCGTGCTTGAAATAGGCGGCGACAGCGCGGTGCGTTCGTTCCGCGAAAAGAGCTATACGGACGGCGCGCTCATCAACGCGGGATATATGGTGCTTGAACCCGAGATATTTGATTATATCGAGGGCGACGACACCGTGTTTGAGAGAGGCCCTCTGCAAAAGCTCGCGCAGGAAGGTCAGCTCATGTCATATGTGCACGAGGGTTATTGGCAGTGCATGGACACCAAAAACGAAATGGACAAGCTGGAAAAGCTGCTTGAAAGCGGCGAAGCGCCGTGGAAGGTCTGGAAGGATTAAATGAACGCACTCGGTTTTTACAAGGGCAAAAGGGTGCTCGTTACGGGGCATACGGGATTTAAGGGAAGCTGGCTTTGCCGCATACTCGAACTTGCGGGTGCGGACGTAGTCGGCTATTCTCTGCCTGCGCCCACGTCTCCGTCGCTTTACGCCGTTGCGGACATACAGAGGGGGATGCGCTCCGTTACGGGCGACGTGCGCGACGTCGCGCTGTTAAAATCGGTATTTGCCGAAACGCAGCCCGAAATAGTCTTTCATCTCGCGGCGCAGCCCATAGTCAGAGAGAGCTATCGCAGCCCGCGCACGACTTATGAAATAAACGTGATGGGAACGGTGAACGTACTCGAATGCGTTCGGTTTACTCCGTCCGTAAAGAGTTTCGTGAACGTAACGACGGACAAGGTGTACTTGAACGACGAGCTGCCCGATCATCCGTTCAGAGAGGACGAGCCTCTCGACGGTTACGACCCTTACAGCAACTCCAAGTCGTGCAGCGAGCTTGTCACTCACAGCTATAAAAAGGCGTTTTTCGGTGACGGAAAATGCGCGATCTCCACTGCGCGCGCTGGCAACGTCATAGGCGGCGGCGATTTTGCTGCGGACAGGATAATCCCCGATTGCGTCCGTGCCGTGGAAAAGGGCGAAAAGATAGTGATCCGCAATCCGCTTTCGACGCGGCCGTATCAGCACGTACTCGAACCGCTCGGAGTGTATCTCACGATAGCGGAAAGGCAGTACGGCGATCCTTCCTGCGCCGATTGTTACAACGTCGGGCCGGACAGGGCAGACTGCGTGACGACGGAAAAACTCGTGCGCATGTTCTGCGAAAAGTGGGGCAAGGGCGCGGAGTATACGGTAAAGTCGGACGGCGGACCGCATGAAGCGGCGTTCCTGATGCTGGACAACGGAAAGGTAAAAAAAGCTTTCGGCTGGAAGCCCTTGTTGCACATCGACGACGCGGTAGACCTTACCGTGCGCTGGACGCGCGCATACTTTGACGGGAAAGAAGCGGCAAGCAGCGAGCTTGACAGACAGATAGAGGAATATTTCGGATCGTAATGGGCGAACGCGCGGAAAAAACGAATATGGAGCAGACGGGCGAAGAAAGCAAGTCGGATGCCGGTGATCCTGCGCCCGGCGAGAAAAAAGACGCGCCGAAAGTCAGCCTGAAAAAGAATGCGATCTATAACCTGATCAGCAAACTTCTTTCCATTATCACTCCGTTTATTACCACTCCGTATCTCGCGCGCGTGCTCGGTGAGGAGGGTAACGGGCAGATAAGCTATGTGTCCTCCATAATAGCGTATTTTACGCTTGCCGCAAGCCTTGGATTTTCCGTGTACGGACAGCGAGAGATCGCCAAATGTCAGGACGACAGAGAGCAGCGCAGTCTTGTATTTTGGGAAATATTCACAACGAAAGTAATATTGACCTGCCTGTCGCTTGCCGTACTTGCCGTGCTTATATTCGTAGTCGGATTCGGCGAAAACTACGACAAACTCATGATGATCATGTCGCTCCAAGTGGTAGCGGTCATATTCGATATAGAATATCTGTATATGGGCGAAGAGAATTTCAAGTCTATCGCCATCCGCAATATGTTCGTCAGAATAGCGGGAGTGGTACTTATACTGATATTCGTGCGCACAGAAAACGACGTGTGGATATACGCGCTTTATCTTTCGCTTTCCTCGGTGTTTTCCTTTCTCATTATGTGGATAGGACTGAAAAGATATATCGGTACGGTCAGTATCAAAAAGTTGCGACCGTGGCGGCACCTGAAAGGATCGCTGATAATATTTTTTCCGCTCGTCATAACGTCGCTTTTCACGACGTTCGACAAGACGATGATAGGTCTTTTGTCCGTGCGCCCCGATTACGACAACGGTTGCTATGAACAGGCGTACAAGATAAACAGTATCGCTCAAACTTTTATTCTTTTGTTCTCGTCCATAATGATGTCGCGAAATACTTATGCCTATAAGAACGGAAGAGTGGACGAGATGAACTCCAACATATATAAAACGAGTCGTTATGTCTGGCTGACGTCGTTGTATCTTGTGGCGGGGTTTATGGTGCTGTCTGAAAACTTCTGCGGCTGGTTTCTCGGCGACGGTTATGTGGAAGTTCCACTGCTTCTTTATATCATGACGGTACGGCTTTTGGTATCCGGATTCAGCGCGATATTCGGCGACAGGTTCGTGGCTATGGGCAAGGAAAAGTATTGGATGCTTGCGGTGCTGGCGGGCGCGGTGTCAAACATAGGGCTAAACGCGTTCATGATACCCATATGCGGAGCGATAGGCGCGGCAATCGCCACGGCGGTTTGCGAAGTGATGATACTCGTCATAATGCTCATACTCACGCTTAAAATGAAGGGGCTTTCGGTAAGGACGATGATGAAGTCGTTCTGGAAATACCTTATCGCCGCCGCCGAAATGTTCTGCATAATGTTTATAATGCGATACTTTATCCCCGATACGATATGGGCGTTTTTCGTGATAGGCGGCGCGGGCACGATCGTGTACGTTCTGATGCTCACTCTGCTCCGCGACGATTTCTTTATCGGGTTGGTCAGATCCCTGCTCAGTAAGGTGTTCGCAAAAAGGAAAAATAGACAAAATGGCGAAAAAGATATTCGATAAATTAAAAATAGCAAGAAAAGGCGGGGTATTGCTGCTCACGACCGATTTGTGCTTGAAAAGACGTAAATACAGACGATCGGATCCCGCTTTTTTCGATAAACTTAAAGCGGCACATACTCAGCTGATATGTACGCAGATATGCCATAATCTCAAAAAGCGATATGCGCGGGAAACGCAGGAGATTAAGGCTCGCATAATGGCGGAAGATAAGACTCTGCCGCATGATCACGAAAAGATAATTTGGATATGCTGGTTGCAGGGGATATCGAATGCTCCTGAAATAGTTCGGATGTGCTATCAATCCGTTTGTGATAATTTTTCTCGCGATTTCAAAATAATAACGCTTGATGAGAATAATATAAAGGACTACGTCTCTCTGCCGGAATATATAGAAGAAAAGTACAAAAAGGGATATATTTCAAAGCAGATGTATTCGGATCTCGTAAGGCTCGAACTATTGGACAAATACGGCGGAACGTGGATAGACGCAACCATATTTTGTTCGGGGCAAAACGTTCCCGATTACATGATGAACGACGACTTGTTCATATTCCAGACGTTGTATCCCGCTACATGGGGCATATCTACGGTGATGAACAGTTGTTTTATAACCGCATGCCGCAATAACAAAATAATAAAACTTACAAAACTGCTGCTTTTTGAATATTGGAAAAAAAACGATATAAGCTGTGATTATTGGCTGATTTATAATTTCTTTGAAATCGCAATAACGGAGTTTTCGGAAGAATGGCAAAAAGTCATACCGTTCGATAATACAACGATGCACATTTTACAAAGCAGAATGAAAATGCCTTTTGATAAGCGCATTTTCGATGCAACGACGGTAAGAGTACCTTTTCATAAGTTGCTTTGGAGCTTTTCCACCGAAAATTTCGACAAAAAGGGTACGCTATACGAATATCTGATAAATAATTATCCGATATATCAAGGAAAGGACAAAAATGAGTGATATGTTCGACAACATGACGGAAGAGCAGGCTCGGGAGAAGATAAAGGAAGCCGTTGCGGAGTATTGGCGCAGGTTCAAAAAGAACGACAAGCCGTTTGCGAAGGGCGACAGGATAACCTATGCCGCGCGCGTATACGACGAAAAGGAGATGTGCGCGCTGACGGATTCCGCACTCGATTTCTGGCTTACTACGGGGCGTTTTGCGGAGGCGTTTGAAAAGAATTTCGCCGCATGGCTGGGCGTAAAGCACGCGCACCTCGTGAACAGCGGCTCGTCCGCCAACCTTGTGGCGTTTTCGGTGCTGACTGCGCCCGAACTCGGTGAGCGCCGCATAAAGCGCGGCGATGAGGTCATAACCGTCGCTTGCGGCTTTCCGACGACGGTAACGCCCGTATTGCAATACGGAGCCGTTCCCGTGTTCGTGGACGTCACTATCCCGCAGTACAATATAGACGTGACAAAGCTGGAAGACGCGCTTTCGGACAAGACCAAAGCGGTCATGGTGGCGCACACCCTCGGCAATCCTTTCGATCTTTCCGCAGTAGTCAAGTTCTGCCGCAAGCACGGCCTCTGGCTGGTGGAGGACAACTGCGACGCGCTCGGCTCGAAGTACACCATAGACGGCGAAACGCGGTACACGGGAACGTGGGGAGATATAGGTACGAGCAGTTTCTATCCTCCTCATCACATGACCATGGGCGAGGGCGGTTGCGTATACACTAACGATGCGCTCCTTAACCGTCTGATCCTCTCATACCGCGACTGGGGAAGGGATTGCATATGCCCGTCGGGACGGGATAACTTCTGCGGTCACCGTTTCGACGGCAAGTTCGGACAGCTTCCAGCGGGTTACGATCATAAATACGTTTACAGTCACTTCGGCTACAACCTCAAAGTCACGGATATGCAGGCGGCGATAGGGTGCGAGCAGCTCAAAAAATTCCCCTCGTTCATAGAGCGTCGCAGGCACAACTGGAACAAGCTCCGCAGCGCGCTCGAATGCTGCTCGGACAAGCTGATATTGCCCGAACCCGCCCCGAATAGCGAGCCGTCATGGTTCGGCTTCGTGCTCACCGTGCGCGAGGGCAGCGGACTCGAACGAAATAAAATAACGCGGTATATCGAAGACCGCAACATTCAGACGCGACTGCTGTTCAGCGGCAACCTGACTCGTCACCCCTGTTTCGACCCCATCCGCGGAAGCGACGCTTACCGCATAGTCGGTTCTCTCGACAATACGGACAGGGTAATGAACGATACGTTCTGGGTAGGCGTGTACCCCGGTATGACGGACGATATGACGGACTACATGGCTGAGATCATCAAGGAAGCGGTGGATCTGTCGAAAGGAGAATAAAGGATATGGAAAGAAAAATACAGTTGCTTGATTGCACGCTCCGTGACGGAGCATACATAGTCGATTCCGAATTCGGCGCGCCCGCGATGCGCGGCATTATAAAGAACCTCGGAGAGGCTAATATAGATGTCATAGAGTGCGGCTGGCTTAAAGATAAACCGCATAAGCCGGGCACTACGTTTTTCCACGTGCCCTCCGACGCTTTGCAATATATAGGCGAGAAAAAAAAGAATGCGATATATGTCGCCATGATAGATTGGGACAGATACGATCTCAATAATTTGCCCGAATGCGACGGCAAAAGCATAGATGCGATACGCGTCGTATTCCCGCAGAATAAATTCCGCGAAGGCATAGAAGTAGGCAAGGCGGTAAAGGCTAAGGGTTACGCCCTTTATTTGCAGGCTGCCAATACGCTCGGCTATTCCGACGACGAACTGAAAGCGCTTGCGGAAGAAATAAATAAAGCACAGCCCGTGTGCATTTCCGTCGTAGATACTTTCGGAGCGATGTATCCCAAAGATCTTCAAAGGATACTGAGCGTTTTGGATAAGCATATAGACGGCGGCATCAAGATCGGCTTCCATTCTCACAACAATCAACAGTTGTCGTTCGCGCTGTGCATGGATTTTATACGGATAATGAGCGAGTGCGGCAGACATATCGTGGTCGACAGCAGTTTGTGCGGAATGGGACGCGGCGCGGGTAACGCGACTACCGAACTCGTGGCGAATTACCTTAACGTCAACTGCGGCGCGAATTATGATATGAACATCATAATGGATACCATAGACACCTATATGCAATACTTTTCGGAGAACTACCACTGGGGATATTCGATCCCGTATTTTATTGCCGGAATGTTTTGCTGCCATGTGAATAATATCGCGTATCTGCTCAAAAACCATCGGACAAACGCACGGGACATGCGGAATATAATAGAGTCGCTTTCTCCCGCCGACAGAAAAAAGTACGATTACGACCTGCTTGAACAAAAGTATATACTTAATCAGAACAGGATAGTGGATGACGCCGACGCGATAAAGCGCCTTAAAACGGAGTTTAACGGTCGTGAGATACTCCTAATAGCCCCCGGTGAGACCGTGGCGGCAAAGAGCGATTATATACTTGATTATATAGCCGAACACAAGCCGATAGTGATCGGCGTCAACGCGATAATTGCGCCGTACAAATACGACTATTTGTTTTTCACTAACACCGCAAGATACGAGTATGCGGGAGAAAGCTATCCCGACGTGTTCAATGCAACGGAAAAAATACTGCTTTCCGATATAAAGACGAAGGCGGCAGATAGAGAGCTTATTATAAATTTCGAACGCGCAATAAAACGCGGATGGGAACACTTTGACAACGCCGTTATATGCTGTCTGCGACTTCTTAGCAAGCTCGGAGTAGAGCGCGTCAAGCTCGCAGGCTTTGACGGCTTCAAGACGCGCTATAACGAGAGCTATGCCGATCCCAAACTTCCGTCCTTGAATCCTGACGGCAAGTGGGACGAACTCAACGAGGAAATAAAGGATATGTATGCCGACGTATTGCGTTCGGCGCCGGAAATGAGCGTAAAATTCATAACCGAAAGCATATTCGATGTCGGAGAAAAGAAATGATCAAACTGTCTGATTATGTCATAAAATTTCTTGAAAAAACGGGCGTCGGCCACATGTTCATGTTGCCGGGCGGCGGTGCGATGCATCTGAACGATAGCCTCGGAAACAGCAAGAAGATCAAGTACGTATGTTGCCTTCACGAGCAGGCGTGTGCGATCGCCGCAGAAGCGTATGCCCGTGTGAACAATACCCTCGGTCTGCTTATGGTCACCACCGGTCCGGGCGGAACGAACGCTTTGACCGGCATAGCGGGGGCTTACCTTGAATCCACGCCCGTGTTCGTGGTATCGGGACAGGTAAAGCGTGCCGATATGATAAACGGGCAGGGAATACGCCAGCAGGGCATGCAAGAGCTCGATATCGTTTCTGTCGTAAAGCCGATAACGAAATATTGCGCCGTTGTATACGAGCCGAATACCGTTCGCTATCATCTCGAACGTGCGTTGTACGAGGCGACACACGGCAGGAAAGGGCCGGTATGGCTCGATATCCCTCTCGACGTGCAGGCCACTATGATAGATGAGGAGTCGCTCGTCGGATTCGTCCCCGAAAAGGTAGAAAAAGACGACGCGGCATTAAACGACGCCGTCCTTAAAACGATCGAGCTCATCAATCGTTCCGAAAGACCCGTACTTCTTGCCGGCAATGGCATCCGATCCGCAGGCGCTGCCGACGAATTCGTCGAGTTTGCCCACAAACTCGGCATACCCGTGCTGACGACATGGAACGGTATAGATCTGCTTCCCGACGACGATCCGCTGTATTACGGAAGACCGGGCGGACTCGGGCATAGATACGCTAATTTCATTCAACAGAATTCCGATTTATTTTTAAGCATAGGCGCGCGACTCAATCTGTTGCAGACCGGTTATAATTTCGACGGCTTTGCGCGGGCTGCGACAAAGATAATGGTCGACATAGACAACGCTGAGCTGAACAAGATAAACGTTCGTCCGGATATCAAGGTATGCGCGGATGCAAAGGATTTTATAGACGCGTTTATGGCAAATGCGGATAAGATCCGAAAAAAAGACAGAAAGAGTTGGTTTGAGTATTGCGACAGATTAAAAGCCAAGTATCCGATCGTGCGGCGCGAATATTACGACGAAAAGAATGCAGTCAATACGTATTGCCTGCTCGACGTCATCTCGGACACATTAACGCCGAACGATATTTACGTTTCGGGCAGCTCGGGAAGTTGCATAGACATTTCGATGCAGACTTTCAGAGTTAAAAAAGGACAGCGCGTATTTTGCACGAAAGGCCTTGCCTCCATGGGTTACGGCTTTCCCTCCGCGATAGGCGCATGCCTTGCCGGCGGTAGACGAAGGACGGTGGGCGTCAACGGAGACGGCGGCTTTATGATGAATATTCAGGAGCTTGAAACGTTAAGACGGCTCGATCTTCCCGTAAAGATATTCGTACTTTGCAACGGAGGGTACGGCGCGATCAAGGCGACTCAGACGAATGTGTTTGCCGCGCACTATGTCGCGTGCAATCCCGATTCCGGTCTTACCATTCCCGATATTTGCAAAATAGCAAAGGCGTTCGGCGTTGCCGGGTATGAGCTCCGCAATAACTCCGAACTCGGCATGGTTAAAGAGATACTCGATTCTCCCGGACCCGCTATATGTGCCGTACATACGCCCATCGGACTGACTGCTACGCCTAAGCAGGTATCTTATAAGCGCAAGGACGGGCAAATGGAATCGTTGCCGCTTGAATATATGTACCCGCCGCTGCCCGATGAGGAGCTGCGCGAAAATATGCTGATCCCGCTTTATGAAATGAAGTGACGTGCGATCGGTAGGATAAAGGAGAGAATATGCGCCGAATGATAATAACGGGCGCGACGAGTATGCTCGGAGCGGCTCTTACAAACGAGTGCATAAGGCGGGGGACGGAAGTCGTCGCAATAGCCCACAGAGGCAGTAAAAAGCTGTCTGCCGTGCCGCGCGGCGATCTCGTGACGCTTATAGAAGCGGATCTTGGCGAACTATGCGCAAAAGATCTGCCCGAAAGCGACGCGCTCTGCCATTTCGGCTGGGCGGGAACGTCGCGCGAGCAGCGAAATGACCCGAACGTGCAGTGCGAGAACATAGCGCAGACGCTGTGCGCGGCGCGTCTTGCCTGCGAATGCGGTTGCAAGGTTTTCCTCGGCGCGGGATCTCAGGCGGAATACGGCAAGGTAGACGGCAGGATAACTACGGAAACGCGCGTTCAGCCGCTGACATGCTACGGTACGGCAAAATTCGCCGCGGGAAAGCTCAGTCGGCGCTTTTGCGACGATCACGGGATTTTGCATGTCTGGACGCGCATTTTCAGCGTGTACGGGCCGCATGACGGCGAAAGCACAATGATAAAATACGCTTTAAGGTGCTTTTCGGAGGGCGAGACCGCACACTTTTCGGCGGCCGTTCAGTCGTGGAACTACCTTCACGAGCGCGACGCGGCAAAGCTCTTTTATCTGCTTTGCGAGAGGGCGAAAACGAGCGGCGTGTATAACGTCGCTTCGGACGACACCCGCCCGCTCAAAAGTTTTATAGAGGAAATGCGCGCCGTCGCGGGGGATGCAAAGTGCGATTACGCGCCTTCGTCGCCCGATGTCATTGGCCTCGACCCCGACATAAGCGAAACGCTGGCCGCCGTCGGAGAGATGAATTTTATCCCCTTTTCCGAGGGCATAGCGGAAATGCTTCCTCTGTATAAGCGGGCAGGGGATAAAGCGTAAACGCGAATAAAAAGAAGATAGCAGCGAATTACGATAACAGCGCCGCCGGCGGCGCGCGCCCGCGGGGGCGCGGGGGGGGCAAATTTTTTAATTTAATCTTGACGTAAAGGGGTGTTTGTGGGG
>ERZ1090881.788-NODE-794-length-14247-cov-5.976959_pt1 | contig 14247 bp, 22 predicted proteins | sample MGYA00478470_ERZ1090881 | MGnify/ENA primary metagenome ERZ1090881 (study PRJEB33644, sample SAMEA5815736) | chicken gut metagenome | biome: Chicken; feature: Gastrointestinal Tract; material: Caecum | place: Ireland | collected 2019-01-01 | study: A study of the...
CTTATAACTGCCGCTGTACTCTGCGCACAGTAGAAAAGCCAGGGATTGAGGCGGAACCGCGAAAAATGCGGGTACGCGACCCGAAAACCGGGCGGAATGTCGTAGTTGAGGAAATGACATACGAGCAGTGGGAAAGGTGGGTGAAAAGCCGTGGCTAAAGATTTGGGCGGCGTAGTGTTCAACAATTACAGCGCCGAGGTGCTGAACAAATTTCACGATGCCATTCTGCGGGCACTGGAACGGTGCGGAGAACAGGCAGAGGGGTATGCGAAAGATCTTGCCCCTGTGGATACGGGAAACCTGAGAAACAGCATTTCCCACACTGTTGATGAAGATGAACCGGCGGTTTACATTGGGTCTAACACCTCGTACGCTCCGTACGTTGAATTGGCGACGGGCATATACGCGGACGGAAAACTGCTTGCGAAACGGCATGAAGACGGGAAAATCTATATTTGGTGCAAATCATGCCACAAAGAAGTTGAATTGGAGGTAGAGCCACATGAGCCAGATAAAAGCGATTCAGACAGAGTACAAAGGGTATAAATTTCGAAGCAGGCTTGAAGCTAGATGGGCGGTGTTTTTTGACGCGGCCGGCATAAAATGGGAATATGAGCCGCAAGGTTTTGAGTGCGAGGACGGGACAAGATACCTGCCGGATTTTTATTTGCCGGAGTATGATTGGTATGCAGAGGTAAAAGCGCCAAGAAGCGGGGCTGTGGAAGAAGTAGAGAAGGCATGCAAGTTTCTTGGATCTAAAATAAAAGTTCTTGTTATTTTGGGGAATATACCTCCTAAGTCGGATGCAGATTTATACCATTATAGGGCTTTTTACAAAAACCCCCTTACCGATGCAATCATCATGGGTAGTGTATGCATAAACCTTGGACTTACAGCAGACTCAGACCCGTATACTTATTTGGCGTTTTCTACTCGGCTTGGAGTTGATTGGGACAGACATATTCCTGTTTTGTATAATTTCAAAAATGTAAAAGAAGATATTTTTATTGCAGTTCACGACAGGAATTTGTATAGTGGTGATAAGCCCGGAGGAACATTTTCGTATTGCGATGCTACAATTCACGATGATGATGGTGGAAGGGATTTTATAAATGGATGTTATGATAAGGCAAGGCAAGCCCGTTTCGAATACGGAGAAAGCCCAGATTAAATAAAGAGCCTTTGAGCCGTAACCATTAGGTTGCGGCTTTTTATTTTGGTAAAACCCGCGAAGCACAGCGGTTTTTATATCACAGTCGCCCCGAAGAAACGGGCCGAAGAAAAGGAGACTGATTATGGCATTGACTAGACGTGCCCTCAAGGCTATGGGCATTGAGGACGAGAAGATCGACGAGATCATCACCATGCACACAGACACTGTGGACGGTCTGAAAGCAGACGTTGCGAAGTATAAGGCCGACGCAGAAGCCCTGCCCGAAGTACAGAAGCAGTTGGAAAAGGCGCAGGCTGACCTGGAGGCTGGAAAGAAAGACAGCTACAAGGTCAAGTATGAAGCCCTGAAAGAGGAATTTGAGGGCTACAAGACCGAGCAGACCCAAAAGGAGAGCCATGCGGCCAAGGAAAAGGCTTATCGGGCGCTCCTGCAAGAGGCCGGGGTGAGCGAGAAGCGACTGGAATCCGTGTTGAAGGTCTCCGATGTGGACAGCGTGGATCTGGACGACAAGGGGGCCATCAAGGGCGCTGACAAGCTCACAGAGAGCATTAAAAGCGAGTGGGCGGACTTTATCACCACCACGGAGACCAGGGGCGCACAGACCTCTAATCCCCCGGCAAACAATCCCAGCGGCGCAATGACGAAGGCCGACATCTACAAGAAGGACGATCATGGCCGGTATGTGCTGTCCGCCGCAGAGCGTCAGAAGGCGCTCATGGAAAATCAAATTACTTGAAAGGACTGAAATGAATGCCAGCTACAAAAGTTGAAAGCCTGACCAACCCCAGAGACTCTCTCCCCAATACCTATACCAGCGTAACCGCCCGTGAGGTGGATTTCGTCACCCGGTTTAACGACAACTGGGAGGCGCTGCGGAACATCCTGGGCATTATGCGGCCCATCCGCAAGACCCCCGGTACGCAGCTGATTTCCTACACTGCCGACGTGACCCTGGAGGACGGATCTGTTGGCGCTGGCGAGGTTATCCCCTACAGCAAGGCGACCATCACACAGGCCACCAAGGCAGACCTGACCATCAAGAAGTATGCCAAGGCCGTTCCCATCGAGGACGTGGACAAGTATGGCGCGGAGATCGCCGTGGAAAAGAGCGACGATGCTTTTCTCACTAAGCTCCAGAACGTGGTGTTGGGGGACTTCTACACCTTCCTGAACACCGGTTCTCTCACCGGCACCGCAACCACCTGGCAGGCCGCCCTTGCAAAGGCCCAGGGCGAGGTTCTGAACAAGTTTGCGGTTATGGCGAAGGATGTCACATCTGTTGTTGGATTCGCCAACATCCTGGACGCCTATGACTACCTGGGCACGGCGGACATTACTGTCCAGACCCAGTTCGGCATCAACTATGTCAAGGACTTTATGGGGTATTCCACTCTGTTCCTGCTTCCTGCTACTGTTTCCGGCAATGCAGCCATTGCGCGGAACACTGTGATCGCCACCCCTGTGGAGAATATCGACCTGTATTATGCCGACCCTGGCGACAGCGAGTTTGCCCGGCTGGGCCTGAACTACACCACCCAGGGCGAGACCAACCTGATTGGGTTCCACGCTCAGGGCAATTACAGCACCGCCGTTGGCGAGAGCTACGCCATCATGGGCATGAAACTGTGGGCTGAGTATCTGGATGGCATTGCCAAGATTACCGTATCGGCGGGGGGTTAACGCCCCCGGCTGAGACAGGCCAGGCAGACACGGGGGCGAATGAGGCGGCAACCGTCTCCACCGTGGCCGCAAAAAGAGCAAGAAAGCGCACAACGAACTAAAGGAGGGGCGGCGTGATGCTTGAAACCGTTTTGATGTATCTGAACAACTGGTTCGCCGTGGGCCGGTATGACGATACATACACCATTGAGGACGGTGGCATTGCGCTGCCCTTTCTCGTAAATGGGCAGTATTTCCGCATTGTGGGGAGCCTGCTCAATGACGGCGTGTACCAGTATTCGGACGCCTTGGAGCTGGCAGATGAAACCTTTGACGGCTCTGTATGGGCGCTGGCGATCCCAAAAGCGCTGCTTTCCGCGGTGGAGGAAATTACCGCATGGACGGCCAAGAACGGAGACAGCGGGCCGTACACGTCGGAGAGCTTCGGCGGGTACAGCTATTCCAAGGCTACCAACTCCAAAGGGCTTGCGGTGGGCTGGCGGGACGTGTTTTCCGCACAGTTGGCTCCCTGGAAGAAACCGGCAGGGAGCTGGCAGTATGCGAACCCGAACCCGCATATGACTCCGCCGGAGCCGCACAAAGACAACCCGTGGAGGTGAGAACGTGTCTTTGCTTGATGATTTTGCACGAACCTGTGTGCTGATGGAGAAAAAGCGTGTGCCAGATGGAGCAGGCGGTTACATGGTGCAATGGGAAGAAGGGGCGGAGTTTATCAATTACCAGGCCCTGGACACCTCCATGGAGGCCAGAATTGCAGAAAAGCAGGGTGTCACAAGCCTATATTCCGCGCTGGTGGACAAGGATTTCCCCATCGAGTACAACGATGTGTTCAAGGACACGGAGACCGGCCAGACCTACCGTGTGACCTCCAACCCGGAGGAAAAGCCTGCTCCTAAATCCTCCACGCTGCCTCTGAAATACTTCACGGCGGAGAAATGGGGCCTGACCACATGACCAAGAACAAAGCCCTTTATGCCTGGTTTAACGAGGGGGAAATCCCGTTTTACCGCGCGTCCTCTGTTCCGGACGATGTGATCATGCCCTATGGCACATACGAGTATATCGAGTCCGCATTTGACGCCGGAGAAGTTGGCCTGACTGTCAATCTGTTCTTTCGGACGGAGAGTGAGGCGATACCGGACGAGGCAGCACAAGACCTGTCTAAGCGTATTGGATACGGCGGCGTGACGATCCCCTGCGACGAAGGTTACATCTGGCTGAAACGGGGATCTCCGTTTTGCCAAAGCCTGACCTATGAAAACGACCCGGCCATTAAGCGCCGGTACATCAACATTACCGCTGAATATCTGACATTCAGCTGAAAGGAGACACAATGGGTAAATTTACAGCCATCCCGCAGAGCACATTCGAGGAAATGCAGCTTGACGCGGGCGTGATTTTGAAGAAGTTCACCCCAGCGACACCGACGGCTCCGGCAGATGAAGATATTGTATGCCCGACCACCGGCGGCATCAATATTTCCTGTGTTCCTACTTACTCCGACTTGGGGGAGGATGTGGACAATTGCCCGGTCAACACCAAAGAATTGAAGCATCTGGACGGTTGGGAGTGCAAAGTGTCGTTCACCTCCCTGGGTACATCCACGGCTAGTATCAAGCTGGCCCTGGGCGCGGCTGACGTGACTGGAAATAAGATCGTGCCCCGGCGTGACCTGAAGCAGACGGACTTTTCCGACCTCTGGTGGGTGGGCGACCGGGCAGACGGCGGCATGGTTGCTGTGTGCCTGAAAAACGCTCTTTCCACCGGCGGATTTTCGCTCCAGACCACGAAAAATGGAAAGGGGCAGGTTTCCGTGGAGCTGACCGGCCATGTGTCCATTGACGCGCAGGACACCATGCCCATGGAATTTTACTCTGCAGGTCCGGAGGAAAGCACCTAATGAAAATATCTGAACTAACAACCGAACGCGCGGCAGACGTTCTGTGCGAGCTGACCCCGTATATCTCTAATATCACAGGAGATAAGGTTTTGTTGGACGAGCTTGGGAAGAAATTTAACACCAAGGGGAAAAGCGCGGCAGAGCTATATGTATTTGGCGCGAAAAAGTATGCGACGCTGGTTCCCATTCTGCTAAAAGACCACCGGGAAGATGTGTTCGGCATTCTGGCGGTGCTGCAGGAGACAGAAATGGAGGATATCGCCAAGCAGAACATCCTCACCACTATGAAACAGGTGCGTGACATGTTCAAAGACAAGGAACTGCTGGATTTTTTCAGGTCGTTTGGGCAGGAGGAAGAGACAGAGTAACGCTAGCCCTTCTTTCGGCCCCCAGGATGGGTGTAAAAGCCCTCCTTTCCGTCCTTCCGGTTCTCATAAGAAAGCAGGCACAAGAGCAGGTTTATCGGGCGTATGTAACCGACGCGCTGAAGACTATCACAGAGAACACAGCAAAATACGCTGGCGGGAGTTACATGAAAGCGCGGTATTACGACTTGGAGAATCCAAAACCCGCGGAGACCAGAACAGGGGAAGAGATTATTAGCCAGATGAAAGCGAAAATTGCCAGGATTGGAGGTGGAGACGCTGAATCTGTTTGATTTATACGCAAAAATCAGCTTAGATACCAGTGATTATGAAAAAGCCGTAAAAGATGCAACAAAACAAGGCAGAGGGCTCGTTTCTTCTTTTGAAAGAATAGCCCAAAACTCTGAAACAACAAAAAACAAAATCAAATTATTGGCAAGCGAATATTCCGCGGCGAAAGCTGATGTGGATCGGCTGACAAAAGCTTTTAATGAATCTGCGAAAGAAAACGGGTACACGTCGGAACAAACAAAAAACCTGGCGCGAGAGCTTAAAGATGCAGAGGCAAAAGCAGATGGGCTAAAGAACGAGCTTAATCAAATGGTAGAATCCACAAAGAAAACAGGGAGTGGATTTTCAAGCCTCTCCTCTAAGCTGAAAAGCGGGCTGGCCAGCGCGGGCAAGTTCGCGGCCAAAGGGATTGCGGCCATCGGCACAGCGGCGGGAGCGGCAGTGGGCGGGCTGCTGGCCTTAGAACAATCCACCGAGGAATACCGAGCCGCTATGGGCCGGTTGAATACTGCTTTTGAGTCCGCCGGATATGGAGCGGATGCGGCAAATCAGGCATATTCCGAATTCTATGGGATACTGGGGGATACTGACCGGGCGACAGAAGCATCCCAGCTCCTTGCAAAGCTAGCCGACAATGAAGAGGACCTTGCAAAATGGACCAACATTGCCGCTGGAGTGAATGGTACATTTGGTGATTCTCTGCCCATTGAAAGCCTAATCGAGGCGGCAAACGAGACCGCACGGACCGGACAGGTGGTTGGCACTCTGGCCGACGCGCTGAACTGGGCCGGAGAAGTCGGCGAGGACGAGTTTAATGCTATGCTGGCCTCCTGTTCCAGCGAGAGCGAACGCAACCAACTAATTATGGAGACGCTAGCTGGGACTTATGATGATGCAGCGGATTCATTTTACCGCAACAATGAAGCGCTTGTTGCATCCAGAAACACCCAGGCGCAACTTGACGAATCTCTTGCAAAAGTAGGGGCTGCTGTCACAACGGTAAAAAATGCATTTCTTGAACAATTTGCACCGGCTGTGGCACAGGCGGCATCGAAAGCGGCTGATTTTATTTCCAATGTAGACCCGCAAGCGGTAGTTGGGAAGATTCAGTCTTTGATCTCTGCTTTTGAAACACTTTTGCCTGTAATTACCGGCGTAACTGCGGCGACACTTGCCTATAAGGCCGCTACTGCCATATCGTCTGTGATTGATGCCGTGACGAAAGCAACTCAGAGCATGACGATAGCACAGGCGGCATTAAATGCCGTTTTGAACGCGAATCCGTTTGTCCTGATTGCTACGCTGATCGCCGGTGTGGTAACCGCATTGATTACTCTGTGGACGACAAACGAGGATTTTCGAGATGCCGTAAAATCCGCTTGGGATACCGTTAAAACAACCATTTCAAACGCTGTGAGTGCTATCAAAACATTTTTCACAGAGACCATTCCAAATGCGGCGCAGACTGCTGTTGACTGGCTCAAAGGTATTCCAGAACAAATGCTGCAAGTTGGTAAGGACCTTCTTATGGGCCTATGGAATGGTATTTCCGACAAGGTTCAGTGGCTGAAGGATAAAGTTTCCGGCGTGGTGGACATTATCAAGAGCTGGTTCACCGGTTCTGACGGGTTCGATGAACATTCCCCCTCTAAGTGGGCAAAGCAGGTATTTCGCTACGTTATGGAGGGTGGCGGGCAAGGTCTTGAAGCCGGGCTTCCAGGCCTCATGTCTGACGTACAAAATGTTACAAACAGAGTGAAAAATGGCATGGACTTCGGAACAGCCAATGTTGACTTTGCATCCTCTGGAATTGGCATGGCATCGGTTGGCATGGTCAATGGTATCGCGTCCGCGCTATCTACGGACTACGGGACCGGAAGCCCGCTGACGGTCAATCTTGTATTGCCGGACGGGTCCAAGTTTGCCACATGGCAACTGCCGTATCTGATCCAGGCGGGCCGAGCGGCCGGAACGCCCATTGCAAACCCCCAGGTTGGATAAGGAGGGGCTATGACACAACTGGTTTTAGATGTAGCTGGGCAGGGTCTGGCCCTTCCTGAGTCCATCAAAGGGACTTATACGGTGCAGGAGGAAGAGCTGACGCAGGACCTCACCATGATCCCTGGAAACATGGTGAAAGAGCTCAGGGGAAAGGTATGGGTCATTACATACCAGTACGGCTACTTCAACACGGCGGACAAGGACCGGTTTATTGCCGCCTGCACGAAGGGCGCACGGGAACCTATTATCTGCACATTCCTCGTGCCGGACACCAACCAGACGTTATCCAGTGAGTTTTTCGTGACCTCGTACACCAGGCCCAAGTTCATGTGGTCCCGTAGTGTGGCCGGAGAAGATGGAACACTAACGCCCACTCCTCTGTGGGGCGATTTTTCCGTGGAGTTGCGGGAGGTTGATCCTCATGATTAGCAGCACGGAACAGTATCAGACTTCCATTGTGGGAAAAGCACGGCGCATCTATATCCGGGCAGTGGTGGATATCTCAGATCCGGACATGGAGATCACCGGCGTTGCCCAGTCTACCACGGCCCCGTGGAGCAAGCCCGCTGAACTGTATGACAAGAACTTTTCTACCCCTGCCCGGTATGCCACGTTAGAGCGAAACAGATGGCTTTTGGATGGGAGTTTCAAAATCTTTCCTGACAATTACCAGGTCCCAGAGAAAATCGGCGTGGTAAATGACGAATTGAGCGGTGATGACGGGACGTTTGAAAACGGCCAGACCGTAGAATTGACGTTCTCCAATGTGTCCATCTTGCAGGCATTTTCCCTGATGTTTTCCACAGACGAAGTTGATGGATTTCCCGTCGATCTGAAAGTGGAAGTCTATTACAACGACACCGCCTATTATACGCAGGAGATCACGGAGAACACGGAAACCACGCTTTCCTTTGACGGCTTTACGGTCTATGACCCCACCTCTATCAAGGTGACGATCACAAAGTGGTCTTTGCCAGGGCGGAGAGTGCGGATGGTGCAGATTGTCCCCGGTGTGTACGAAGAATGGTCCGATAAAATGCTGGCCTCCTTTGAGGCGACCCATCAAGCAGACTTTTCCTGCCTGACACTTCCCTATGGTACGGTCAACTTGTCCATGAACAACAAAGACCGGCGGTTTGAACCACGCAACAAGTCAGGCATCTTCCAGTCCATTGAAGAGCGGCAGGGCGTGGAAATCTATATCGGCGTGAGACTGCCTGACGGGACCGTGGATTATAAGCAGCTGGGCATCTTCTACCAGTCCGGCGACGGCTGGAAGACCTCTAATAACGCTATTTCCATGGACTGGTCTCTGGTAGACATTGTGGGCCTCCTGGTGGACCGAACATTTATCCCGCCGTCTACACTGCCCACCACCTTGGAGGGCTGGATTTCGGCGGTTGTGGCCCAGCTGGGGGACCATTTTGTAAACCGCTACCACGTGGACCCGGATCACGCCTCTCTGGCCGTGACGGCCAACAATGTATCCGACGTGACCGGCAAGAGCTGTGGCGATATTATCCGCTGGGCGTGCATGGCGACTGGAACATGGCCCAGGGCGGACGCCGAAACCGGAGATCTTACGGCGGAGCCGCTATGGGACCAAGGGAATGTGTTGAAGTTGACGGCTTTAGTCAACTACCCCACTATGAAAGCCAACGAATCCATTGCGGCGCTGATCTTCCACTTAGACGGCAACGAAAACCAGGAATACGTGGTTTCCGGCAACTCCACTTCCAGTGAAAAGACAGTAACCATTGAAAATCCATTTATCCACAACACCAATCAGGCCCTTGCGGCGGCAAGGCTGATCCTCTCGTGCTATGGCGGAAACCTGATTGAGACTTCTGGCCGGGGAGACCCATCTTCTGAGATCGGCGACGTGGACACCATCTGGATGGATGAATCCACAGCTACTACAGCGCGGAGAAAATCCCAGACATTTTCTTTCTCCAATGGTGTCATGCAGGGGTGCGCGTCCAAGCTCTTACAGGCCGACGGCTCGTATCTCTTTGAAGAATTCGCCGTCATTGGCCAGTCCGGCACCTGGACGGCCCCGGCTGGTGTATCCCAGCTCCGCGTGGTCATTGGCCAGGGCGGACAAGGCGGCGGCTATGGTGAGGACGGCTATGTAAGCGGCTCTGGCAACATTCCCGGCTCCGGCGTTGCGGCTGGCTATGGAGCGGATGGCGTGGCTGGGCAGGGCGGAAAAGTCTGGTTCGGGGTCATCAACATCAATCCTGAACAGGAATTTACCGTCACCATCGGCGCTGGCGGAGCTCCGGCTACGGTGCAAAATGGTCAAGCAGGCGCAATGGGAGGGGAAAGCTATTTCGGGACGTATTCCAGTGCTGATGGACAGTTGTACCCCAACGGCTATACCGACATTGCAAACGGACAATCCTTTGCAAGAACCGGCGTTGCGGCTCCCCTTGCTGGCACGGGTGACGGTGGAGCAGGCGGCAAGGGTGGAGAACCCGGAGAGGGATACTGGGAACAGCTTTTCTGGCCAGATGGACGGCCCCGTGGCTGGGATTTTATAGTCACCAAAGACCCCGGCCCAGGATCTCCCGGAGTGGCTGGTGGATCTGGTTTTGTTATGGTGACTTGGGACAAACCGGATGTGTCAGAATCGGACACAGGAGGCGCTGTATGAGCTATCAGATCCAGGTGCCACGGATCAACGCCGCGGTCATTACGCCCAATCCTGTGGACTTCAACACGCAGTTTTTGATCAGTGTCACCGTCAGTGAGGAGACGGTCACGCTGGAACCACAATATTTCTATTCCGGCGAAATCTACGCCGGGGAGGTGTAAAGCATGGCAATTCAACAGGTAAGAGCACAAGTAAACGGTCAGTGGTATACACTGACACTAAATCCTGCAAATGGACGGTATGAGGCAAGTATTACCGCCCCTGGTGCGACATCGTTTAATCAGCCTGGCGGCTACTACAATGTCACCGTGGAGGCCACAAACACCGCCGGAACAGCCGGAACGGCTGACGCTAGCACGCTGGATGGATTGAAGCTGTACGTTAAGGAACGTGTCGCTCCGGTTATCACCATCCTGTCCCCCTCTGGCGGCGCATACGTCACAAACAACAAGCAACCCGTGGTGTTCACCATCACCGACGAGGCAGGCGGCTCTGGTGTGAAGCTGGACAGCGTTGTGGTTAAGCTGGACGGTGTTGCTGTTTCCGCCGGTGAAGTAACACACAGCGCAATCAGCAACGGCTACAGCTTCACTTACACGCCTGCTCAGGCGCTTGGAGACGGCAACCACACGGTTACCGTGGACGCTACGGACAATGATGGTAACGCGGCAACGCAGAAATCCACCGCATTCAAGGTGGACACCATCCCGCCTGTTCTGAATATCACGTTCCCCACCGAGGGCATGATTACCAGCACCGCCGCGCTCACCGTGTCCGGCACTACCAACGATGCAACCAGCAGCCCCGTGAAGGTCACTATCAGCCTCAACGACGCTGACCAGGGCGCGGTCACCGTTGGCGGCGACGGTTCGTTTAGCAAGGCTGTGACGCTCAGAGAGGGCGCTAACGTCATTGTTGTTACGGCAACGGATGCGGCCGGTAAGTCCTCCAGCGTAACCCGCAATGTAACGCTCGATACCTCTGTGCCTCAGATCGTAAGCGCTACCATCACGCCCAACCCTGTGGATGCTGGTCAGACCATGCTCATCAGCGTTGAGGTGTCCGGATGATGCAGACCGTACGGGTGCCGCTGGCTAGTAATGCCCTTTATGTCAGCGGAACCGTAAATGGAGTTGACAAGGTTTGGACAAGAGATGAAGGTAATTGGTGGTACACAACCGCAGAACGCGCTACAGACGGTGTTTATCGAATTGTACTATCAATTATCTACGGAGATGGGAAAACTGCCACAGACAGCGTTACACTTTATTACGGGCTTGTTTTGGTTACAGACAGAACACAGGCAGACGTGATAAATGGGACGGATAAAGGGAGCTATAATGCGTCTGATCTCAACAGAGTTGGCGCAGCAATGGTTTATTTAAAAGACAAATTCAACGATAACGGATACAGTATTGATATCACCCCAAAGACTGATTGGAAAGAAATTGATGTTCCAACAGAAAGCGATATGACTTTGTATCTTAGTTGTCTTGGTACATTGCGCGATGTTCTTTCTTTGCCGCAAAATACCCCAAAAACTCCTGACAACATGAAGGATCTGACTTACATTACAGCAAACAACATTGAAAAAATCCTGGAATCCGTTGACGAAATGCTTTCAAAAAGTATCACGTTTATTTGGTATTCTGGAGATTTGTACAGTGGGGAGGTTATTTGATGTTAGACCGTGTACCGCTTTATCCGGGACGAGTAAAATTAATCCCTGTTGCGGGACAAGAAAACACATATGATATGACTAGGGCGGATCAGGCAACACAGCAAGGAACCCCGCTAAATAAGGCTACTTTTTTAAAAGACGATACTGCCGCTTTGTTCGGGTTGGGTGCAGAGGCAGTTCCAAACGACGCGTTTGGCTTATTGGCATATTTTAAAAACAATTTTTCAAATGAGTATTTTTGGGTAAAAGAAACACATGAATATAGTGCATCTTTTGATTCGTCTGAAATTCGTCTGCTCAACACTTCCATAGGAAGCGAAATAACATACTATGAAAATTACGAAGCTACAAAAGATGGCATTTTATTAACCAACCCTATAAGCATAACGCTTTCTGATAGCAATTACACACAACTTTCCGGGAAATACGTATACAAAAATACAAATGGTGACCCAGGAGTTGTAGACAACATAAATCGTTCTGGAAACAGAATTGGTTACACTGGGCGCTTGATGGATTTACAGGATACGTTGTCAAACGTTGAATACGTAAATTCCTCTGACAAAAACGCATATCCTCCAGAAATTGATGACGGGTTTGTTTACAACGGTCCTAAGATTTTAGGATCTTTTGCAGCGGTCGAAACTGGTTCTTATGTGGGAACTGGCGGAGCTGGGTCCAGCCAAAAAACCAGCGTAACGTTTTCTATTTCTCCAAAAGTATTGTTTGTTTCCGCCACTACAAACGGCGGCAGCAACGCACTTGGAACGGCAATTTTTGTAGGCGGGGCTTATGCAGGAATGTATATTTTGAGCCAATCGCAAGATCTTGTGCTTTCCATTGATGGAAATACATGGTCTTGGTATGACCCCGGAAGCAACGCAGCGTATCAGTGTAATCAAGTAAACACGGCATACAACTACGTGGCGATCGGGTAAAGGAGAATAAAATGAACTACTACAACAAAAAGTACAATTTCATTCAGTCATCTCCTGCCCCCGGGCTTTTACAATTTCCTGATGAGTTTATTCCAATTTTTTACATGGAAGGAAAACGCGCTGTCGGATTTGTGACCATTACCGACGACGGCACATCTGTGACCTCTTGCGAATGGGATGAAAGTGCATACCAGGTCTGGTGTGAAGCGAACCCGGAGCAGCCGGATCCGGAGCCGCAGGCAACGCTGGATGAGCGAGTGACTACGCTGGAAAGTGATACGGCAGAACTGCATGAGACTCTTGACATGATCTTAACGGGGGTGACGGAGTGAAACCGGAGTTGAGAGAAAAGATCATTGCCTACAACAAAGCGGTGGCAGCTAACAAGGAAAAAGCTGACGATTTTATGACCGTTTTGAGCGCTCTGCCCCCTGGGCAGGTGAAGAACCTGTTGAAAGACGAGACCGTCGGCCCGATTTTGGAAAAGTACGGGATCGCCGGAAATTAATCAAATCATAGAAAGGATGTGGTCATTATGCCTGGGGTACTTTCGCAGCTGCTGTGGGCCGTGGCGCCTAGCCTGGTAGTGGGGATCATCATGGCCCTTTGGAACAAGCAGCAAAAAAGCCGGGAGAACGCCCGAAAGGACGCGGAGACTGCCCAGGTGAAATCGGAGACCCTGCGGATCTCTTTGCTGCTGGCGACCGCGCAATTAAGCTATGCCTGCGCCATGGCCATTAAGCGCGGAAGCCCCAACGGGGAGATGGAGACGGCTTTTGCCCAGTACAACGAGGCCATGCAGACCTTCCGAAACTTTGAGCGTGAACAACTGGTGAAAACCACGGATTTATGAAAGGAGTACATACTATGAGCAAGATTGAAAACATTTCCGACATCATCAACAAGGCCGTATCCGAGGGTAAGAGCCGGGAGGAGATCAACGCCTTGCTGAAAGAGGCGGGCAGCACTCTGGTGATGACCGAGGGCAAGATGGGCAATGCCCTGCTGGACATTGGCGTGGGCGACCCGGAGTTTGTCGTGGTGAAAGACGGCAAGCTGACCAATGGCGCCTGCGGTGTCCCTCACCAGGACTACGTATACTATCTGGGCAAGACGTACCAGCTGGAAGACGACGGGGTAACCCTGGTGGAGGTGTAATGCCGTGGACATTTCTTCTCTCGGCATCACCGGCGTGGCGGCTATCACCGTCATCTGCCTGCTGATCGGGCAGGGCGTCAAGGCCTCCAGCGTGAACAGCGCCCTGATCCCCATTATCTGCGGCATCTGCGGCGGCGTTCTCGGGGTTTTGGCCATGTTCCTCATGCCCGATTTCCCCGCCACAGACTACATCACTGCCGCTGCCGTGGGTATCGTTTCCGGCTTTGCGGCCACCGGCGTGAATCAGATGGTAAAGCAGATGGGGAGCGGTGGGAATGGCTGACCATTTGGCGGTTACTATCCCACTGTCTAACATCCAGAAAATTCAAATCTATGTAAACACTGCCGAGCGGTCTCTGTCTGCAATCCAGGCGGAGACCGGGGCAGACTACATCATCAACGG
>ERZ1090881.792-NODE-798-length-14221-cov-9.438148_pt1 | contig 14221 bp, 18 predicted proteins | sample MGYA00478470_ERZ1090881 | MGnify/ENA primary metagenome ERZ1090881 (study PRJEB33644, sample SAMEA5815736) | chicken gut metagenome | biome: Chicken; feature: Gastrointestinal Tract; material: Caecum | place: Ireland | collected 2019-01-01 | study: A study of the...
TGGTGGTATAATTACCATAAGGAGGTGATATCTTGATTTCTGAGCTCGAAGGTTGCTATGGTGCAACATTGGAAAACTATAAGCCCGGAAAGGATAGTGATATCACAAACCGTTTTTTCCGTCGAATCTTTGGACGGTACAGGGCTTTTGTCCATTCGCTTGCAAAAATAAAAGGGCTGCCTGAGACTATGCCGGAACGTGTTGTTAAAGATATGCTCTTTGCTGGTTGGATGGTTGTAACAGATAAGTGCCCCGGTGGTATTAACTGTTTCCGTGGTGGACTTGGTGGGGAGCTTGACTCTCATTATGAGCCTACCATCGTTACTGTTGCAAACCCTTATTTGCGTTGGGATGCAACTTTGAAAATCGGCGAAGATTGTGTGCTCATAAATGGAGATAGCGCCCGTCAAGGCATATGGAAAACCCTGCAGGATTACTGCATGATGCTTGCCATCAATGAAGTGTCTATGATGTCAACGGGCGTACTCTCCAGAATGCAGCTGCTTCCTACCGAAACAAACGATGCCGGCAAGAAAAGCTGGGAGTTGTTCACGGACCGTCTCTGGAACGGGGAGCTTGCTACTGTCCGAAGTGTCAAGAACATTGCAACTGCTCAGGATGGACTTACTCCGATTCCCCTTGAAAAAAGCGGGAAGGGAAGTATCATTGAATACATTGAATATCATCAGTATTTGTTTGGACTTCTCAATCATTCAATCGGAGTTCAAAGCGCTTATAACATGAAACGCGAGTCTATCAACGAAGCTGAAGCAGGTCTGTCTGAAGCTGGACTTTTGCCGTTTACGGACGATATTTTCGGTCAGTGGCAGCTTGGTTTTGATGAAACCAACGATATGTATGGAACCAACATTGTTGTTGAACCTACCAGTGCATGGGAGCTCTTGCGGAAAGAAATCGACCTGTCGTTGCAGGAAGAAGAAACTGGTTCCGAGGAGGAGGTGAAGGAAGATGACCCCGAACCCGAAGATGAATGATTGTTGGAACGGCATCACCGGCGTGGGCATCTTCCAAAAGTTGGGAGCCCCCTTTAACACTGTGGGGAAGGCCGCCGATATTGCATACACGGCAAGGTCCGGGCAGAAGTACGTGGCGGACTGGGTTGCGGAGCTGTTTAGTACGGCGCCGGACACTGCATTGGAAACAATCGCAGAAGCCGTTGCGTCCCTTTACATGCCGGATTGGGCTAAAATTCTTGAGGCAATGTCTGAAGAATATAACCCCATTCACAACTACGACCGAACCACTACCGTCACAGTCACCACTGTTCCCGGAGTCACAGAAACCAAAACCACCCAATTCGGTCATTCTGTTGAAGAGGAAGAAAACGAGCAGAAGAACCAGATTCTCACCAAAGAGATTACTCCTGCAACCATTGAGGTTGAAGAGACAATGGAGAAAAATCTGGTGGAAGAAGTTGCCGAAACTGTCCCCGGATACAGCAAAGATACCTCAACGAAAAACAACCAGGTTAAGACGAAGGAAACAACCCCCGCTACACTGGAAGTTGAGGAAACGGCGCAGAAGAACCAGAAAGAAACGGTTACGGAGACACCCTCTAACAGGACATCGACAAAGTCGGTGATGGCTTATGATGCGCCTGCCGGGACGTGGTCACCGCAGGAACAAACTGTTGATTCTGGGTCTACTGCTACAGCGACCGAGTACAGTGGCAATCCTGATACAACTACACGTACAGAAACGGTTGGTGCAAATGGCAGCGAAACGGAACAATACAGCGGGGATGCGGACGAGGTCAACGAAGTCTACACCCCTACAACAGATGGTAGCCGGACAACCACCTACTCAGGTCAGCCCGACAAAAAGACTCACACAGAAACTGTCGGTACAGCAGGAAGCGAGAAGGAAACTTATTCCGGAAACCCTGATAACCGGACTAAAACCGTCTCTAACGCTGGTCAAGACACCGAAACCACCTCAAAAACCGGCTCTGACACTCAAGAGTACGAAGAGCAGTCTTCCGGAAACATAGGTGTGACGACCACGCAGCAGATGCTGCAGGCGGAGCTTGCGCTCAGAAGCTATAATGTTTTTGAACGTATTTTCTTCCCGCAGCTCGATGAATTTCTCACACTATATTTTTATTAAGGAGTTGATAACATGCAGGTAAAGCAAATTGCGCCCCTGGTTAATAGTATTACCCAGGAGATGACCGGCGAAATCCCTCTGCTCAATGAAGACCTGGGCAATGTGGTTGACGTCGGTACGGCCATTTTTGGCCTGGATTATGACCGGTTTACACGAGACCTGGTCGACCACATCGGCCGGATGATTTTCGTGAATCGAGTCTACGACAAGGGCATGCTGCCCCTTTTGCGTGACGGTTGGGAGTACGGCAGCGTTCTCCAGAAGGTCCACTACGTTAAGCTGCCCGAGGCGTCCGAGAACGAGACCTGGGAGCTGAACAACGGCCAGTCCTACGACCCCAACATCTTCTATGGCTCTGACGTGGCCAGCAAGTTCTTCACGAAGCGTGTCACCTTTGAGGTTGACATCTCTCTGGTTGAAGAGCAGGTAAAGAGTGCGTTCGACAACAGTGGGCAGTTGGCGGCATTTATCGCCATGATTGAGACCGCTGTCGACAACAGCATCACCATCAAGCTGCGCGGCCTGGAGATGCGCACCATCAACAACATGATTGCGGAGACGCTGTACAACGACATCCCCGGCGCTGGTTACAACGCCTATACGGGCAATCGCGTGGTCAACTTGCTGAAGCTGTATAACACGGCTTTCACCAAGTCGCTGACCGCGGATGCTGCTCTGTATGACGGCGATTTCCTCCGGTTTGCCGCAAGTGTCATCCGCAAGATTCCCCGCCGGCTGTCCGAGTTGTCCACTCTGTACAACGTGGGCGGTGCGGAGCGGTTCACCCCGCCCGACCGGTTGGACATCATCATGCTCAACGACTTCAAGGAAAATCTGGGCGTGTATCTGTATGACGCAAACGGTCAGTTCCTGACTGACAATCTGCGGCTGCCCAATTCGTATTCGGTCAGCTATTGGCAGGGCCCCGGCACGTCTTATGACTTTGACGACATTTCGTCTATCAAGGTCACGACTGCTTCCGGTCATGAGGTCACTGCTTCCGGTATCGTCGGCATTATGTATGACCATGACGCCATGGGCATCAGCAACCTGAAGCGGAAGACGACCAGCAACTACAACCCCAAGGCCGACTTCACCAACTATTTCCACAAGGCGTTTGCCGGCTACTGGAATGACCTGAACGAGAATCTGGTCATTTTCATGGTGGCCTAAGGAGGTGCGAAAATGAAAGGCGGATATCAGATTTTGGATTTGTCTGCTGTCAAGTTTGTTACTTCAACGGGCATGACGCAGACCGTCCCGGGCGCATGGGAGCAGATTTCCGGCGCCAACAACAAGGTGCTCATTGTTTCCGGCCTGACGCACGACAATGAGAAGCTGGCAGATATGGTCGCGTGGTATCAGCTGGAGACCGATGCTGCAACTATCAGCACTGATGCCGGTTATGGTATCGCCATCACCGATGAGGACAGTGTGACTCTCACTGCCCCCGCCGGTTAAGGAGGTCTGACACATGACTGAAGCTATGAGACAGGCAAAGATTGCCATTCTTGATGAGAAAATCAAGAAGTTGCAGGCAGACATCAAGTCGCAGCAGGCCCGGCTGAAAGAGCTCAAGGCCAAGCGCGACGAACTGTCATAATTACGCGAGACACGCGGAGTCGCCCCGCGTTGTCACGGGCGGCTGGAAATAGGCTTTACTTACTCCTTTCCCCCTATTTTCCAGCCGCCCTAATTATAAGGAGGTGAGTCATATGGCGCAGCAGGTGCGCACGTTTACATTCGATGCGGGCGAAAGTCAGTCCGCTTATAACAGTTACGGGACGATGAAGTGGCAACTGCCTATCGTTACATATGATTTCGTTCAGGGAATTGCTGATAACGCTGGACTCACAGGTTCAGGCAGTAAGACCTTGATAGATTTTTCCGAGGGTCCAACCGAAGTATATTATAACATGCAAAATGCAGGTTTTAACCCTCGTGCGCAATGCAGAATCCCGCTGATAGTGCAGAACCTTGGCGACAACCAGTTTGTAGCCGACGGCATCTGGAATTTCTGGTCTTGCTGGAGCGGCCAATTTGAATGGCCCGAGGACGTCGATACGTCTTCATATTGGCAGTTCTACTTGTCCACGGCCGAAATGCGGGCGCACGGCGCATATTTTAGGTGCAGTCTGCGCTCTCCGTCGGGGTTGAACGTAACACTTATCGACCCAAACAACTGGTCAGGAACCAATCTAAATGGTAAATCAATTGGCAAATTACCCGTTGGCGTGATAACCAGGACAGCATCATATTTCGGGGGAATCTATTTCCCCTATTGTTGGAATGACGACTCCGTATCCCGGACAGTATTTGGGGCATTTACCACTTCAATGAAATATATTTTGGGAATTGGTTTGTCCCCGGATTATGCAGAGCAGGAGATTTCGGCTCCGTGGTTTGAAACCTACTCTATTTATAGGATTTTATTTCCCACAGAAGAGGAGATTGAATCGAATCCTGGAATCGCTGATTTTGGATATGGCCAGTCGTCGTCAGGTAACCTCGATTATAATCCGTACGACCCGGGCGGTTCTTCTGGCACAGGGGGATTCGGGGGGTCGTTTGACAATTCCAGCGACACTATAACTCCGCCGGAAGCTCCGGCATGGAGCGCTCCCGCTACTGGGTTCCTTGGCATTTACTCCCCCGCGCTAGAACAGATTAACGATTTGGCAACAGCGCTTAACTCTTCCAACGTCATAGATTCAATCAAAAATTGGTTTGCGTCTCCCATTGACGTCATAATGGGTTTCGCTGCTTACCCGCTGAATATCCCCAAATCGACAGTACAAAATATTAAGGTTGGATGGGTAGAGACAAGCGCACAGGCGTCTCTTGTCCAGTCTCAATGGGTAGTCCTTGACTGTGGTACGATAGACGTACAGGAGTATTGGGGAGGATTCATGGACTACGGCCCCTATACAAAAATTTCCATCTATCTCCCCTACTGCGGGGAATACCCTCTTGACACGGACGACATCATGGGCAAGACATTAGGCGTGCAGTATGTGGTCGATTTGCTAACGGGGGTATGTGTCGCGTCTGTAACTGTTGATGGGTCTGTACATTATCAACATACCGGAATCTGTAAGTACGATATGCCAATGTCGTCTGGCGGTCTCGGTAACTTGGTTAGCGGCATTATGACTATGATAGGTGGCAGTGCAGCCGCTGCATCTCGATATACCCCCGGTACGGTCGCGTCCGGGACTGCTGGTCAAAACTCGGCAGGTCAAACTGTACGGACTGGTCAAACTGTTACCCTCCAACCTAGCAACTTGGGGATTACTGCTGCAACGGCGCTCTCGTCACTTGCGGCCGGAGCAGTAATGGCCGCGAAACCTACTGTCTCACATACTGGACTGGTCAACGGCAACGCAGGTTTGTTGGGTATCCAATATCCCTATCTGATTATTACACGCCCTCGTCAGGCAATTGCGACAAATCAGGGCAAACATGTTGGGTATCCGCTGTGGGCGACAAAGACCGTTGGGGACTGCGAAGGATATACCGTATATCAGGATATCCATTTGGAAAAACTCCCCTTTACCGCTGGTGAGCTGGATGAGCTGTATGGCATTCTCACATCGGGGGCGATATTATGACGATAACCACAATGTACAACGCATCGGAGGCGAACCGCCTCACAAAGTCTCTTACGACCCTGGCAACGCTTAACGTCCGTCTGCTGACGGCAGAAACCGAAATTATCGACCCGGTGTTTGAGCTGTCGGGCGCCCCGCCCTCTAATTGCAATTACTTGCAAGTCCAGACGTGGAACCGGTATTATTTTGTTACCGGGATTACGCAGCTGGAGAATGGTCTGTACCGGCTGACGGCGCACGTCGACATTCTTTCCAGCGCCCGCGACAAGGGCCTCACAGCTTGCACCGGGATTGTGGCCCGGAATGAGTATGATTACAACGGTTATCTGGAGGACGAGTACGTCAAGGCTTACCAGAATCCTTATGTCGTTCAAAAGGCATTTCCCCGCGGGTTCCGTCAGGATGGCGTGGATTATGTACTTATTGTAGCAGGAGGTTAAATTATGGCACAGAATGCAGCATCGGCTATGGACACGGCCGGCAATGTCGGCGGAATTACCCCCGACGGTGTCTATTTTATCCGAAACGGAGTGCTGACCTATTACCGTTACGACGAGCTTGGCGGCGGTGGCGGCGGTACTGGTCACGGAATCCCGGCCGGAGGTACTACCGGCCAGGTGCTGGCCAAATCGTCCGATACATCGTATGAGGCTGAATGGGTTGACCCGCAGGCCGGCCCCGAAGGCCCGCAGGGTCCGCAGGGTGTACCCGGTCAGAAGGGCGACCCTGGCCCGCAGGGAGAACGTGGCCCCGAAGGGCCTCAAGGCCCTGAAGGTCCGCAGGGTGACCCCGGTCCGAAGGGGGAGCAGGGCCCCGAAGGCCCTCAAGGCCCGAAGGGCGACCCCGGTGAACAGGGACCCGAAGGCCCGCAGGGCCCGAAGGGCGACCCCGGAGCACAGGGTCCGAAGGGTGACCCCGGAACTGGTGCCCCTGCCGGTACTATGTATGCGACAGGTGGCGCTACAACTATCACCTCGAAGATTAGTTACGATGAATCTCAATCTGACGAGAATAACTATGTGTTTACGGCAAAGGTTGCTATTCCTGACCCGCCTTCAAACGGCTATAATTTGTGTTCAATTGCAGGCTCTTGCTCTGGAGTTTTCACATACTATAAAAGGGTGTCGGATAATTCTATTACCTCTCTGGTTGCTCTTGCCGTAAAGGGTGATAATAGCGTCCAAGTTATTGGATTTGCTAATATTGTTGGTCTCCGCATTGGTGTTTTGAATATAAATGTGCCTAAAAGTCTTTATCCGGACATTGTCCCTGCAAACGTGGAAAATTTCACTATCAGGGTACATGTAACCCCCATTGCATTCACTGAGGGCTGACTATGAGACGTAAAATTCTGACTCATAATGACTGTTACCAGGCGGGGCGACATATTCGCCCCGCCGGGGTAATGGTCCACAGCACAGGAGCCAATAACCCGAATCTGTCCCGGTATGTCGGGCCGAACCCCAATAACAATGACTGGAACCGGCCCGGGGTTGGGGCGTGCGTTCATGCGTTTATCGGGCTGGAAGAAGATGGAACCGTTAATACGGTCCAGACTCTGCCCTGGGATATGCGCGGCTGGCACGCCGGCGCCAGCGCCAACAATACTCATATCTCTTTTGAGATTTGTGAGGACGGCCTGGACGATGCGGAATACTTCGCGGCTGTCTATCAGGAGGCCGTGGAGTTGACGGCGTATCTCTGCGAGCTGTACGGTCTGGACCCTCTGAAGGACGGTGTCGTTATCTGTCACTCGGAGGGATACCGGCGCGGTATCGCAAGTAATCACGCGGACGTGATGCACTGGTTCCCGAAATTCGGGAAGAATATGGACACGTTCCGGGCGGAGGTGAAACAGAAAATGGAAGAGAAATATGAGGGCGCCGATTGGAGCAAAGAGGCCCGGGATTGGGCAACTTCCAACGGCATCATTGCCGGCTACGGTGATGGTGAGTATGGCTGGGGCGACCCTGTAACCCGTGAGCAGCTGGCCGTTATCCTGTATCGGCTGCAGTCTAAGTAAGGAGGAATGAACAATGGAAACTTTCGCGGAACTGTTCTCGTCGCTGGGTGTCCCTGTGGCCTGTCTGATTGCTGTGGGCGCCTATGTCGTCTATCTCGGCAAGATTTTCCGGGAGGAGCTCGCTTCTCTCCGGGAGGAGCTTGCATCGGAGCGGACGGCGCACAAGGAGGAGACGGCCAAAATGGTCGCGGCCCTGAACAATAACACGCTGGCCATGCAGCAGCTCGTGGACAAAATCGGCGCGGAGTAACCGTAGGCCCGGGGCGGTATCCGCCCCGGGCTCTGCTTCATTCAATGTAGTCATCATATATATCAATGTATATATCAGTTTCATCGCAATCAATAATGATGCAATATCCTACCGAATCAACCAGTTTGGATAAATCTTGAATGGTAAAATCTTTAACCGTTCCGTCGCCACCGCCCAATTTGGGGTAAAATCTATCACCATATAACTCTTTCAGAGTGTTTTCATAACTGGTATCATGATGTTCATGCTTTATACGTGCATTCTTGTTCGGAAACATAATATGTCCACCTCACATAAGATAATAAGTAAATCCAGGTTTCATTTCTTGCGGCCAATCACTATAAAAAGTAACCTCCAAATGTTCCGGGTTTCCTACAATATAAACATCCGCAAAAGCGGGAACGCTGGTGAATTTGGCTTTCTTTCTTTCATATCTTTCTAATACACCATGTTTGACCCATTCCAATGTGTCATCATCCACCAATTGACCGTTGTTTACTGATATCGTCATGCCAAGCATATTACATGCTTTCGCACTTTCCATTGTTTCTTTTTTAATATATTCTGCATCCAGCTGACACAGAACCTCTTTCAGAAACTTCTTCACAACATCAATCTCATACTTTGTCATTTCAGCACCTCCGCTTTGAATACAACAGAACCATCGACGACGGTCAGATGATACATCATCCCGTCATCAGATTTAACATTGAACCACTCGACACCGTCACGTTCATTCGTATAGCCGGTGAACGAGGTTTTGTCGGCCATCAGCTGCTGGCACAGGCTGTTGACCAGTGCGTCTTTCAGGAATGGACTTAACATTGCAATTACCTCCTTTTCTATGGTATAATTATAGCACAGGAGTTTAGATAAATCATGAACAAATTGTAAACAATGAGGTTATATCATGAAAATTTTCCCGAAAATTTCAGAAAAGAAAATGGAAGAATTCCTACGAAAGACCGCGGCGGCTAACCCCAAAGTTACCGGCGAAGTCCTGGACATGGTTCCTATCCGGCAGAAAATCCGGGAGACGGAACGGAAGACCGGCTGTCATATCGGCCACGAGCTCATCTACGGCGAGCGCTCCAATGGTAAAACCTTCCAGGCGTTGGCGTGGTCATTTTATGACTGCGCAATGAATGGCTGGAATATGTCTTACATCAGGGCGACAAAAGAGGGCTTCAAGGGGAAGAACGGCCGGGCTCTGTTTGAAGATTTGAGCACAGCCGGCGTAATCGAGTTTGTCACGGGCGGTGAGTACACCGGGGTGCAATACTACGCGCAGGCATGGTATCTGACCAAAAAGGTCGTTGACGATAAGACGGGCGCTATCCACATTGTCCGCGACGATACGCAGCCGTTTTGCTGGGCTATCGCTCTGTCGACGTGGCAGACTGACAAGGGTTTCACCTTGCCTAATTGCTTTATCCACATTTTCGACGAGTTCGTCAGAAAGGGTGCTGCAGACCCTGAAGAGTTCGATTCGTTCGAGCAGGTCAAATCAACGCTTGTGCGGCAGGGCGCCACAGACCGAATCATCATGCTGGGAAATACTGTCAATAAATTCTCCGTGTATTTCCGGAATATGCGTCTCTCCAAAGTCGTGAAGGACATGGAAGCCGGCGACATGAGAATTGTCATCAACAAATCCAATGAGCCGGGCATTGTCCCCGACGCCGGTTTCCTGCTCTATTACTCCGACGAGGGTCTCAAGACTCCGAAAAAGTCGAACCTGTTTTTCAACTACGGGTCAGGCAAGACAAACAAAATGATTACTCAGGGCTCCTGGGACATGGCCGATTATCCACATATTGGCAAGGATAAGCGCTATGCAAGCTCCGAGGTCGTTTTCACATTCTTCATTCGGTGGGACGAGGAAACCCTTGCATGCGACGTTGTCCAGAGAGAGACCTGTGCATATATTGCAATCCACCGGAAGACCGGCGGCATCAAGCACCCGGACGAGGATTTGGTGTATGACCCTGACATTTATTCCATTCAGCCCAATTGGCGCCGGAATCTGCTTCGGGATTTCGACGATGCAAAGTTTGAAAGTCGTATGCTTGACTTCTTCCGCCGCGATTTGGTGTATTACCAGGACAACGAGGTTGGCGATATGGTCCGCGCTTATCTTGACTGGTGCATAAAGTTGGGATAAAATAGAGCTGGGGTTAAATCCCCAGCTCTTCTGTATAGTCTTCATCGTCCCATTCCGTGAGTACGTCTGCATCTGATACATCATAAGCGTTACAGGCCCCCTCCCGCAGCTTGAACGTACAGCCGCCGAGGTGAGTTCCTCCGAGAGTTACAACATAATCCGTGTTCCCGAGGTAGTCTGTAACATATCCTTTCCAGATTTCATCGCAATAATAATGAGTCAGTTTGCCGGTGTAATCTTCCGGGATTTCCAGCCCGCTCTGGAATTCAGAAAGCGGGTCAGCCGGATTCAGCATCTGGCAAAATTTGGCTACGGCGTCCGGTGCGCACCCCGCAACGGTGCTGTGATAATTGCCCTTCAAATCTTTGTACATGTAGCTTTTCGCCCGCAAGAACCGGAACTCCTCATATGTCGCATCATGGTCCCATTCTCCGAGCGGGTGCCTTATATGGTCTACGTCTTCCGGCGCAAGCAAATCCAGCCATTCACTCTGGGGAACTCCGTGGTATCTCAACGCGGTTTCCAATTTTTTGTAATATTCCTTTCCGTCGTCGATAAACCATTGTTCGTGCTGTTGCCAATTGTTGCATTTCTCCGAATCGGTGTCGGTGTATCCGTGGTCTTTGCCCATTGCAAAAATTGCTCTTGCGATGTAGTAACGGGCATAGGCCGTAATCCATACGCCCCAGGGATACCAGTTATACCGGCCCCGGCTCTTGTTATAGCCCTTTGTGGCTTGCCGCTTTGTGACCATCTGACAAGCCTTTTTGTCAAACTTCTCAACCAACGGGCCATAGAGGGCCGTCTCAAGGTCTGCCGGGGTTTCGTCCTGCCATTCGTCCGTGTCCATATCATAGCCGATGATTGCGCGGGCGATTTTTTGGACTGTGGCGCCGAAAATGCCGTTCAGCATGCCCTTCAGAATTGCATACTCCAGCTCGTGGCCTTTCTTGCCTTTCAGAGTGGTTTTGCCCTGATAAAAATGCAGCACGCACTCCACAAACAGCCAGGGGAGATATTCTTTCCGGGATATCTTGCATTTCAGAATTTCCAGCTTGTCCCAGCGATAATCGAAATCATAAACTAGCATGTCCATTTCCGTACAATATATCACAAATGACGCGTTGGGGTTCTTTGCACGGATTAAGCGGCCATTATAGAACTCAAAATCATTTTTGTTGCATTCAAGCATCTTGTCAGAGCTGATGAAATGCTCGTAAGGCCAGTTGCTACTGATACCCGTAATTCTTACTTTAAGTAAAAGTGCATGCGTATCTGCGTAACTACGTATATCCTGCATCGTCTGAATTCTGATGCACTCCTTGAACGTCTCCATAGGGTATTTCTCTCCGACCATGAGAGACGGATAAAAGGAAACCTTGTCGAAACCTCCGACGTCTTTTTGCGTCTTGCCTACCTTGTACTTGTTGCCGTGCGTGAAACCCCCCATAAAAGCGGCCTCAAGCATTTTGACATCTTCCACGGTGAGCTCCAGCGCTTGAATCTTTTTCCGGTAGTCCGTGCGTTTCCGGGTGTCCGGATTTTTGATTGTGTGCTCTTTGCAATAGCGTCTCACATAGCCGGTTCTGGTCATCGGAATTTCTGAGATATCGTCCCCATTTTCAGCGATACGCTCCGCGATATATGCACAGAGTACGTGGCAATCATCGCGCAGATAGCCGAGCTCTTCCGGCGTCAGAGGGGTATTCTCCGTCCGGATTTTGTCGTAATCCCAATCGCCGACGGCCTTTTGAATTTTGTAATCGAGCAGGTCTCCGGAGAGTTTCTCCAGCTTCTTCATTGCCAAAATTTGGCTGTCTCTATATTGAATGCCCCGCCAGTTGATGGACTCCAGCGGCTGCAAGCGCTTCTTCCCGAAAACCTTCTTCCATCCTCTTAACCAGCGGTGGAAAAAAGAGAAGTCATAGCCCATGTTGTGGACGTAGAATCTCATATATCTATGGGACACACTGCTCAGCCCCATATGTTCTGCTAGAAGCCTCTCAAAATCCCGCAGGTCTTCCATGCTCCGGCCTATGATACACGTCATGCAGATACTGACACCCCATGCCACCGGCCAGGCGGTGCGCATATAATAATCTTTTGTCGGGGTGCTCCTTATCAACTCCTTGTAATTGCAGCATTCCAGGTCCAGCGCTGCCGGAATATTCACGATATATTCTGTGGCGTCATGACCCTTTTTAATGGCATAGGGCTTATATCCTGCCGACTGCCAGTCAAGGAGCTTTTCGTCAAGTCTGCGAAGAAAATCCCCCATTTCTTGCGGGTATGTATATATCCGCATATCTACTGGCCAAATATAACCAGCCATAAATACCGTCTCACTTTCTCATTTTTTGAAAATCGAAATTGACCCAGGGAGGTCCCCTGCCGGAGAGTATTTATCAGGAAGAATCAAATCTCTGCGGGCTTTGTCTCTGATTTCAAGCGCCTTATTCAGCTCATCAACTGTTATTTTGCGGCCCTTGATTTCCGTTTGTTTGAAAACCTCGTTCACGGTGGTATAGAACTCGTCGCCGAATTCTCCCCTCCGTTTCGTTTTTTCGTGGATTGTCTTCCATGCATTCTGGCGCATGGTTTCATCCTGGTTTAGATAGCCTTGAAGCAAGTCTTCCCGTAGTTTCTGATATTCATTATACTGGGCCTTGGTAAGATACCCCGATTTATATCGGCGCATTATTTCGGCGGGCTCTGCAATGAGATTATTCCGGCCCCATAAATAATCAGGGATTTCAATTCCTTGCGTCACTGTATACATGCGAATTGCCCGTTGCTGGACTCCCGTAACAGTTGAAGTATCCAGACTGAGCCAATAGCGCGTTCTCTCGTATATGGTCAGCATTCTCTTCGCTGTGTCTCTGTCCACAACAGATTTTGTCCCCTTCAGCCGGGGAATCGGGTAATAGCCGCTTTGATAGTCATTATATGCGTCTGCAAGGTCTTGCAGTTCCGGCGCCAAATTGGCGAAATTCTTCACCCGCTTCGTCATTACGTCCCGCATCGCGCCAATGGCTTTTTTCATTTCGGAAACGTCATAAGACTCGTTGCCTTGCTGGTCTGTTACGACTCTTATCAGGCTCATAGGGTTCTCTATGGTCATCGCGTCTGCTAATGTGTATCTCTTAGGCATAATTCACCGTCTCACTTTCATGATTTTTTTGAATCCCGGGGTATATGTTTATTGTAACACATACCCCGGGGAAAGTCATGAACTTTCTGTTAACTTTCGCCGTCGAGTTTGCTTTTCTTGTTGATAAGACAAAGAATCCAATCTAAATCCCTTGCAAAACGCTCCAGGCTGTTCACACGCAATTCGTAGCCGTTTGTAATATCAACAACATGAACGCATTCCTTTCTCAAGGCCTCCAAAATGGTCGCATGGTTTCCAAAATTGTATCCAACAATTCCCACTTTACCTGATTTGTATACGACAAGAAATACCCGGCGTTTCCACATTTTGGTCTCACATAGTAGATGTTTGAGTGTGTCAATGTCAATTGTTTCCACGTCCCGATACGGATTATAAATTCCGTTGAGTTTGCCGTCGGCTCCATACACAAGCCCATTCATGTTATTTACCTCCTTTTATTAGTTATATGTAAAACTATCTGCATATCCATAAACATCCCACAAAAGTGTAGCGGGGGCCATTGTGCCCGTCTTTTTGTTTCTAACTTCTCCATGATAATGCGGCTGATTATAGTTGTTCTTACGTGCTTTACTTGCAAAAAATCCGAAAATGTCAAGAATTGCGTGCCGGTATTCTTTGTTATTTTTCATAGCTTCGTCAACAATGCTTTGGAATTCTTTTTCTGTTGTTAGCTTCTCCGTAATTTCATTTTGATGGGGCTCAAATTTGTTTTCATATACGTTTATGACTAATGTGTAAACCCTTCTACCTTTAACAAAATTTGCTTCCATGATTGTCCTCCTATTGTTCGGGGTTTCTTTTGTTCCCCTTTGATGGTTATAGTATACCACATTCAGAAATATATGCATGAACAAACTGTTAACAAACTGTAAAC
>ERZ1090881.794-NODE-800-length-14205-cov-7.333498_pt1 | contig 14205 bp, 10 predicted proteins | sample MGYA00478470_ERZ1090881 | MGnify/ENA primary metagenome ERZ1090881 (study PRJEB33644, sample SAMEA5815736) | chicken gut metagenome | biome: Chicken; feature: Gastrointestinal Tract; material: Caecum | place: Ireland | collected 2019-01-01 | study: A study of the...
CACTTACATGGATTCCCTTTCTCTCAGAGTGTCCCATCTTGCCAAGAACTCTTCCGTCCGGACTTGTGATTCCTTCGATTGCGAAATAGGATCCATTTGGATTGTAATCTTCATCCATTGTCGGATCTTCTCCCAGATCAACGTACTGAGTAGCAACCTGTCCGTTGACAAACAGATTCTCGATCACATCATTGTCTGCCACAAAACGTCCTTCTCCATGGGAAACCGGGATACTGAAAGTATCTCCTACACTTACTTTGTTAAACCATGGTGACAGATCGGATACGACTTTCGTATACGCAATCTTGGATACGTGACGACCGATTCGGTTTGTTGTCAGCGTTGGAGATCCTGCCGTCTGCTCTGCAATCTTTCCTTCCGGAACCAGTCCGAGTTTGATCAATGCCTGGAATCCATTACAGATACCGAGCACCAGACCGTCTCTGTTCTCTAAAAGATCCATAACCGCTTCTTTTAATTTCTCATTTCTGAATGCAGCGGCAATGAATTTTGCGGAACCTTCCGGTTCATCTCCTGCGCTGAATCCGCCTGGGAACATGATCATCTGGGATTCTTTGATTGCTTTTTCAAATACTTCCACAGAATCACGGATTCCCTGAGCATCCAGGTTCTTAAATACTTTTGTGATAACCTCTGCCCCTGCTGTCTCAAACGCTTTTGCAGAGTCATATTCACAGTTGGTTCCCGGGAATACAGGAATAAATACCTTTGGTTTTGCGATCTTATTCCTGCATACATATACATTTCCTTTCTGATACAGGCGGGAAATATTCAATGTATCCTGACTTCCTTCTGATTTTGTAGGGAATACGCTCTCCAAAGGCTCTTTCCATGTTTCCTCTGCCTCTTCAAGAGTCACTTTCTCATCACCGAATACAAATTCAGGTTCTTCAATGATCTCTCCTAACAGCAGTCCCGGAATTCCCAGCTTATGGATATCTCTGGAATCCATCTCGACTACGAAAGAACCAAAGCGTGGATCTGTCAGATCGGAAAGCGTTACCTCTTCATCAAATTTTACGCCATATCCGTTTCCAAAGGCCATCTTAGCCACTGCTTCCATCGTTCCGCCGGCTCCAATGGCATAAGCGGACTTAATCTGTCCTTTCTTAATCAGTTTATGGATCTGTTTGTAGATCTTCTTCACTTCTACGTAAACCGGAAGATCATAAGCATCTGTCGGAAGACACAGACGAATCAGACGATTTCCTGGTTTCTTCAGTTCCGGTGTAATTACATTCTTTACATTCGCCACATCAACAGCAAAAGATACCAGAGTCGGAGGCACATCGATATCATTAAACGTACCGGACATACTGTCTTTTCCGCCAATAGACGCAAGGCCAAATCCGATCTGTGCCTGATAAGCACCAAGCAGGGCTGCTACCGGCTGTCCCCAGCGTGTCTTGTCCTCTCCCAGACGTTTGAAATATTCCTGGAACGTAAGACGGATCTTTTTATAATTTCCTCCAGATGCGACAATCTTTGAAATGGATTCTGTAATCGCGTAAACAGCTCCATGGAACGGACTCCATTTTGAAAGATATGGATCAAATCCATAACTCATCATTGTTACGGTATTAGATTCTCCTTCCAGGATCGGCAGTTTCGCGATCATCGTCTGGATCGGAGTCATCTGGTATTTTCCTCCATACGGCATGGTAACGGTTGCTGCTCCAATAGAGCTGTCAAACATCTCTACCAGACCTTTCTGAGAGCAGACATTCAGATCTGATAATGTGTTCATGCACAATTCTTTGAAGGATTCCGGAATATCCTGTTCTTTCTCTTTGAAATAAGATTCTACTCTGTGAGGGATCTCAACATAAACTTCTGTCTCCTGATGAGCTCCATTGGTATCAAGGAATGCCCTTGAGATATTAACGATTTCTTTTCCTCTCCAGGAAAGAATCAGTCTTGGATCTTCTGTTACCGTAGCGACTGCCACTGCTTCCAGATTTTCCTCAGCTGCATAAGCCAGGAACTGATCCACATCTTTCGGATCTACAACAACTGCCATTCTCTCCTGAGATTCGGAAATTGCCAGTTCCGTTCCATCCAGACCTGCATACTTCTTCGGCACTTTGTCAAGGTCCACAATCAGTCCGTCTGCCAGCTCACCAATGGCAACAGATACTCCGCCTGCGCCAAAGTCATTGCATTTCTTGATCAGACGGCTGACTTCTTCTCTTCGGAACAGTCTCTGAATCTTACGTTCTGTCGGCGGATTACCTTTCTGGACTTCTGCTCCGCATGTCTCAATGGATTCTTCTGTATGAACTTTGGATGATCCTGTCGCTCCGCCGCATCCATCGCGTCCGGTCCTTCCTCCCAGAAGGATAATGATATCTCCAGGATCAGAGCTTTCTCTGACAACATTCTTTCTTGGAGCGGCTCCCATAACAGCACCGATTTCCATACGTTTTGCAACATAATCCGGATGATAGATCTCATTGACCATGCCGGTTGCAAGTCCGATCTGGTTTCCATAAGAACTATATCCCTGTGCGGCTCCGGTTACGATCTTCCTCTGCGGAAGTTTTCCTTTCAGCGTATCTTTCAAAGGTACTGTAGGATCTGCGGCTCCAGTCACTCTCATTGCCTGATAAACATAAGAACGGCCGGAAAGCGGATCACGGATAGCTCCTCCCAGACATGTGGCAGCTCCACCAAACGGCTCAATCTCTGTCGGATGGTTGTGTGTCTCATTCTTAAAGCTGATCAGCCATTCCTCATCTTCTCCTCCATCAACGGAAACCGGAACTACAATGCTGCAGGCGTTGATCTCATCGCTCTCCTCCATGTTGTCCAGCTTCCCGTCTTTCTTCAGACGGCGCATTGCCATCAATGCCATGTCCATCAGACAGACAAATTTATCTTCTCTTCCGGCAAAAATACTTTCGTGATCTGCCATATACTGATCATATGCCATCTTAAGCGGCGCCTGGAAGTATCCTTCCTGGAATTCAATTTTCGTAAGTTCTGTTGAGAAAGTCGTATGACGGCAGTGATCTGACCAGTAAGTATCCAGCACGCGGATCTCTGTCATGGACGGATCTCTTTTCTCTTCCCCTGTAAAATAGTTCTGGATATGTTTGAAATCCTTAAATGTCATAGCCAGATTCAGGGAATCATACAATTCTTTCAGTTCTTTGTCCCCCATGGCCTGGAAACCTTCTACGATCTTAACGTCTTCCGGTTCTTCAAAATCCATTGCCAGAGTCTCCGGTTTTTCCTCGTCTGTTTCTCTGGAGTCTACCGGATTGATGCAGTATTCTTTGATGTCCTTCATCTGATCTTCAGACAAGCTTCCTTTTACCACATAAGTAGTCGCGCTCCGAATGATGGCGTTCTCCTCTTCATTCAGCAATTTCACACACTGCTCTGCGGAATCTGCTCTCTGATCAAACTGTCCCGGAAGATATTCTACACTGAAGGATACTTCATCTTCTGCTTTTGGAAATTCCTCCTCATAGACTTCATCAACCGGAGGTTCACTGAAAACCGTTCCCAGTGCTTTCTGATAGCTTTCATCAGAGAGATCTTCTATATCATAGCGGATCAGGATACGAAGATCATCGATTGAAAGCCCAAGATACTGCCTCAATTCTTCCAGTAATTCCTTTGCTTTTACAGCGTAGTCTTTTTTCTTCTCGACATACACTCTTCTAACATTTCCCATAGCTTCCTCCCATTTACTCATGTAGTTTTTTTATAATCTGAAATGCGGTTGCATTTTCCAATATTGTCGGCTGGTTTGCAGCGTAAAATACGATTCCGTTGACATTTGACCGGACTTCCGCCAGGCGGTTCCCTTCATAAGGATCCAGAATCTCACCCAGCATCTGCCCTCTCTGCACTTCTTCATTGACTCCGGCAAACCGTCGGAAGAATCCTGCGGCTTTCGTTCTTACCTGAACCATATCCTCTTCTTCTATAATACTAGCAATATACCCATTATGGCAATTATATTTTAAAATTCCCATCCTGGTCAGAAACCGCAGGACAGATGACACTGCCTGTTTTGCCAGCGGCTCATCCAGATTTCCCGTTGCGCCGGAATAAACGGAAAAAGCATCGGTTCCATTGATCTGCCAGTTATAATTTAAAGTTGTTTTATCATAATTGCGGTGTTTGCTTGTTACCACATACGGAAGACCGAACAGGTTTGCGAGGCTCACACTCTCTTTTCCTGTAGAAGGCATCCGCACATGAGGAATAAAATCTCCTTTCCGGTAAAAGGATGGAAAATGAATTCCATACCGGAATCCTTTCGTCTTGTCTAATAAATGCGCTGCCAGACGGCTGGTTGTATCCCCATCAAAATTTCCCGGAAACTGACGGTTAATATCACTGTTGTCAGATACCCAGTATTTCATCCTGACATTCATGGAAAAATTATTGACACATGGAACGACGAGAATCTGATTTTCTCCGACAATCGCCCCCTCTGCTTCCAGTTCTTTCAGCCGTTTTACCAGCAGCGAGCAGATAAACAGCTGCTGATATTCATTTCCCCGCATAGACCCTACGATACACGCGGCAGGCTCTGCCAGATCTCCCTGTTTTCCAAACCGGTATCCTTCTATCTTAAATTCATTTCTCAGATAAGAGGAAAACGAATAAAGTATTTCTTTTTTCATAGATGATTTCCTCCTATGATTCTTGCCACCAGAGAACCTTCCGCTGCTCCCGGATGTTCCCTGAGTGTCATGATAATTCCATCCGTCGGCGCAATGATTTCTTCTTCCACCGCCCCCAGCAGAGGATTCGTGATCGTCCCGATGACTTCTCCTTTGCGTACATGATCTTTCAGCCTCTTATGTGAGACAAACAGTCCGCTTGACTCACAGTTCATATAAAAAATCTCATCTTCCCTGATGACCGGAACTTTTTCTCGTGGACTGACCGGTCCGTTCCAAATGCCAAGTTCTTTCATGACCGCAAAAATTCCTTCTATGATCTGTTCGCAGAAATCATATTTGATCCGGAAAGCCGCCCCTGATTCCGTAACCAGAGCCGGAATCCCCATCTGATTCATCGTATAAGCCAGACTCCCCTGATTCACGGAAGCAGACGGATGAATCCATACCAGATCCGTATTCATCTGCTTGGATAAATGAAGCAGTTCCTCACTGTAATCGTCATTCAGACGTACCTGCGGCACCTCCTGGAGGAAAATATTGCTGGAATGGATATCGATACAGCAGGACGCGCCCTTCATATCTTCCACGAGTTTTGCCGCTGTATAATCTTCCATTCCCCCGTTGATATCTCCCGGAAACACCGTGCTGTAGTCAATATTCGTGATCGGCACTGACCGCGTCCTGGCCTCCAGCCCCAATGGATTAATGGCCGGATACACATCTACGATTCCTGACAGCAGGGAATAATCTTCCTTGATCCTTTTGATGATCTCACTGCAGATATACTGTCCTCCCAGTTCATCTCCATAGATTCCTGAGACGAGGCATATCCTTCTCTCATTCCCTTTCATATGATCCGGCGTCAATGAGTTCTTTTTGATCTTTAACTGCTCACCAACGGGCAGTTTTACCGATGCTACTGTCTCTATCATCTTCACGCCTCTTTTCTGTGCTGTTGTCTCTCCGTCTGTTCCACAGGACAGACATTCTTATCTCTGCTTTTCCGTATCGTATCATAGAAGAAATGGGTTGTCAATCAGCCGCGGTTTCATGCTTTTTGCCGTACTTTCCTTGCTTTTTTCCGAAAGGTTTAGTATAGTGAAAAAAACAATAGAAATGAGGTATGATCATGAGCGAATTTGAAGATAACATTATCGAAGAAGATAACCCTGTCCTTCATCTGGAACTGGAAGACGGAACTGTTATGGACTGCGCCGTTGTCGCCATCTTTGAAGCTGGCCCTCAGACTTATATCGCACTGATTCCTGTCGAGGAACTGGACAGCGAAGAAGAAGAAACCGCGCTGCTGCTGTATCGTTACGTTGTATCCCCAGAGGATGAGGAATCCTTTGATCTTGAAAACATTGAAGATGATGAGGAATACAAACTGGTCACAGATACTCTTGATGAAATTTTAGAAGAATCTATTGAAGACGGAGACAGCTTCTGATCTTTCACTAAAAAGTTCTGCCTGATCTTCGGTTCTGTCCGGAACCAGAGATCAGCGGGGCTTTTTTTCGTAATGTACTTTTGTTTTTAATATTTTTTCCAGTTCATTGTATTTTTCTTCCCTGCTCTGTCCATTCAAAACACAGTCCATGGACAGGCTCATGGAATCCAGCATAATCTCGGATACCGTATCTTTATACCGCATCAGCACATCCAGCCTGCTCTGATGATCCGGCGCATCCAGGAACTCAAGAAGCGGATTATTTTCCTCAAAACTCAGGGTTTCCTGTTCCGGTTCTTCCTCCTGTTTCTTTGATATTATGGAATCTTCCTGTTTTCTGATATCTTCCGGTTCTACTTTTTCAAAACGATATTCCTGCTCCGCCTCCGGATATTTCCCCCGGTCCACCTCGCTCATAAACATGGAAAGAGGCCTTGCAAAGACTTTAAAGTCCCCATACAGCGCCTGATAAACTACCAGCTTTTCCCCTGTTTCCGAATGTTCTGCCACCGTAATGATCTGATACAGATTATTCTTAAAATGGCGGTAAAATTCTCCGGCTCTCGGTGTCATTCTCTTATCACTCATACGTGTCCCTCCCCGGTTTTCGTTGTTGTTTCTATCTCTTTCAGGAATCTGGATTCCCGGCTGTCTTTATTATACAGCTTTTCTACCGAAAATACATGCAGATATTTCCTGGCGCGGGTTGCCGCTACATAGAACATTCTTCGTTCTTCTTCAATATCTTCCTCTTTTATGGATTTTTTATGAGGTATCACATCTTCATTGATATCCGGCAAAAACACCCGGTCAAATTCCAGTCCTTTGGAACTGTGCATTGTACTTATGACAACACCATTTTTTTCTGTCTGGTTTTCCTTTGACTGCCGGTTTAATTCTTCCGTATATTCCTGTATATAATCAAACCATTCTTCATAGGTCTCAAATCCTTTTGCACTGTCCTGCACCTCTTCCAGAACCTGCGTCAGTTCTTCTTCCTGCATTCTCTGGAATCCTGCATATTCAGAAAGATACGCATTGTATCCGACAGATTTTCGGATATAAGTGATCGCCGCTGCCGGCGTCATCTTAGCAAGGATTCGGATGTCCTCTTTCATTTCCTCTATATTGTCATACAGCCATGGTTTTTCTTTTGTCTTTTCCAGCAGATCTTCAAAAGAGACCTGCGGCTCTGTCAGGTATTCCCGGCTGATATAACGTTTCGGCCGGTTCATCACTCTGAGAAACGTACTTCTCCTTCTGTCTCCCATGGCAAGCCGCATGTAGTCAATCAGATTTTTCGCGATCCAGTGATCAAAAAGATTCGGCACCGCATCTCTCATGCAAAACGGAATGTTATATGCCATCAATGCCCCGATCAGCTGCCTCGGCCCCTGATTGGTTCTTGTCAGCACTGCGATCTGAGACAGAGGCCGTTTCTTCGCCATCTCCTCCCGAATCGTATATACAATATGTTTATTTTCTTCCCTCTGGTCTTTAAATCTTCTGATTTCCACCGGATGCTTCGGACCCTGAAACGCCTCCATTTTTTTTGGAAATCGTTTTGTATTATGGCAGATGATCTTCTCGCCAAAGGTAACAATTTCTTCTCCCGACCGAAAATTCGTATTTAATATAACCTGCTGAGTCTCCGGATAATCCTTTGGAAATCCCAGCATCAGTTCCGGACGGGCGCCCCGGAATTTGTAAATAGACTGATCATCATCTCCGACAATAAACAAATTTCTTTTTGGCTCTGCCAGCAGTCTGACAATCTCATACTGTATTTTATTAATATCCTGAAATTCGTCGATCAGGATATATGGGAATCTCTGCTGCCATGCCGCCCGGATATCTTCTCTCTCCTTCAGAAGTTCATACGTATAGATCAGTATATCATCGAAATCAATCCATCGGTTCTGATGCAGTTTTTTCTCATAAGCTTCATAAATTTCCCGGAACACTTCATCCCCGCAGCTGCTGCTGTGATAATAATCCAGAGAAATCATCTGTCCTTTGACCAGACTGATTTCCTGAATCACCGACCGGATCAAGTCTCCGTCATCCTCTGCATCAAGGCGGCGGTCATAGAGAATTTCCCGGATCATGTCATATTTCCTGGATTCCGGCAGAATATTTTCTGCCCGGTACCCGTAGGCATGCCGGAGCATCATAAAGAAAACAGAATGAAAGGTTCCAAAGGAAACCGGCAGAGTCTTCCCTGCCAGCCTTTGAAACCTCTCTCTCATCTCCGCCGCGGCTGCTCTTGTAAATGTAATCACAAGAATATGCTCCGGCTGCACTTTATAATGACCGATCAGATACTGGACCCGCTTTGTGATCACCAGTGTCTTTCCCGATCCGGGACCGGCAAGCACCATCATCGGTCCATCTTTGTGCGTAACCGCCTTTTTCTGAGCCTGACTTAATCTGCTCACGAAATTTCAGCCTCCAGCCTGCCAACTGCCGCGTTAATCCTTCGGATGGATTCTTCTTTTCCAAGAAGCTCCATAAGTTCTGTCGCCCCGCCCGGCGTCATCTGTTTTCCGGAAAGTGCTGTACGCACCGGCCACATTACATATCCGTTTTTATATCCATGCTCTTTGGCAAAAGCAAGAAGCATTTCATAAAGAGCATCATTGGAAAAATCTTCCTGCGCTTCAATAACCGGAAGCACTTCCTTTAATACATCCAGAGAAGATTCCGGTGTTGTCTTCATCTTTTTATGTTTGTACATGGAAATATCGTAATCCGGCACCTGCTCAAAAAAGTCAATATGTTCCGGAATTTCTGTCAGTCTCTCGATTCTCGTCTTCACCATGGAAAGAATCTTATCAAAATCCATCTCCCGATGGATTACGTCCTTAACGATCGGCAGCGCCATTTCCTTAAAACGGTCGAAATCCATTGCCTTAATATACTCTCCGTTCATCCAGGAGATTTTTTTCATATCAAAAACAGCCGGTGTCTTTGACATGTGATGATAGTCAAAAATTTCCTCCAGTTCTTTTAAAGAAAAGATTTCCTGTTCTCCTCCCGGGCTCCATCCAAGAAGCGCCACAAAATTGACGATTGCCTCCGGCAGGAATCCCTGCTCCAGAAGATCTTCAAACGAAGAATGGCCCTTTCTCTTGCTCAGTTTCTGATGATCCTCATCTGTAATCAGCGGGCAATGGATATAGACAGGCTTTTCCCATCCAAAAGCATCATAAAGACGATTGTACTTTGGTGTGGAAGACAGGTATTCATTTCCTCTTACCACATGAGTGATTCCCATCAGATGATCATCGACCACATTGGCAAAATTATAGGTCGGATATCCATCGGATTTGATCAGGATCATATCATCCAGTTCAATATTATCTACTGTGATCTCTCCGTAAATCTCATCCGTAAATGATGTTGTCCCTTCCGTCGGATTGTTCTGACGAATCACATACGGCACCCCTGCATCCAGCTTCTCCTGCACTTCCTCTTTGCTCAGAGACAGGCAGTGCTTGTCATAATGGCTGATCATGACGTCCCCTGATTTTACCTTCAGGCTGTCCAGACGTTCCTGATCACAGAAGCAGTAATATGCCTCTCCCTTATCAATCAGTTCTTTTGCGTATTTCATATAAATACCCTGAGCCTGACGCTCACTCTGGACATACGGACCGACGCCTCCATCCTTATCCGGACCTTCATCATGGCTTAAACCTGCTTTTTCCAGTGTCTTGTAAATGATCTCTTCTGCACCTTCCAGTTTTCTTACCTGATCAGTATCTTCGATTCTCAAAATAAAATCACCGCCTGCATGGCGCGCGATCAGATACGCGTACAGGGCAGTTCTTAAGTTTCCTACATGCATCTTCCCTGTCGGGCTTGGTGCAAATCTGGTTCTTACTTTGCTCATGGTTTTCTCCTATTCTTAAATCCTGTTTCAGGAATTTTTTTCATTGCTTTTCCATTCTACAAAACTTCCATCTTTTTGTAAAGAATTCCTCTTATAACTCATTTAAAATTTTAAGCGCTTCCGGAAAAGGCTCCAGGGATCTTTCCAGAATTCCTTTGATGCAGGCAATCAAAACGCCATAATTGACGATCGGGACGCCTGCTTCCACCGCTCTCTGGATCCGGCTTTTCATTTCTCTGCGGTTTAACATACATCCGCCGCAGTGGATGATCATCTGATAGTCCTCCAGATCATCCGGAAAACCGTTTCCGCTGCTTGTCTCAATCTGAAACTCTTTTCCTGTGTACTGACGAAGCCATCTTGGAATCTTCACGGTTCCAATGTCGTCACACTGTCTGTGGTGGGTGCATCCCTCTGCAATCAGGATCCTGTCACCATCTTTTAAAGATTTCAGCGCTCGGATACCGCGGATTTCTTCTTCCAGATCTCCTTTATATCTGGCAAATAAAATAGAAAAGGATGTCAGCATAATATCATCCGGCACATCCTCCGCCACCTGTTCAAAAGCCTGAGAATCCGTAATCACAAGAGCCGGCCTGGTTCCTAATTTCTCAAGAACTCCTGCAAGTTCGAAATCCCGGACAACCACAGATGCCGCGCCGGATTCCAGAAGATCCCGGATCGTCTGCTGCTGCGGCAGAATCAGACGGCCTTTCGGCGCCGCAGAATCAATCGGAACCACAAGAACGACCAGATCCAGCGGATCCACCAGATCTCCTGCGATCTTCTGTGTCTCCTTTTCTGAAGGCACGATCCTGCCAATGGCTTCTTTTAATTCCTGGATTCCTTCTCCTGTTACCGCACTGACATAGCAGGCATCCTCATCTGTTTCTTCTCTTTCAGACAGATCAATCTTGTTATACACTTTCAAATATGGAATCTTTCTCTTCTCCATCAGTTCCATCATATCCTGCTCAAAACTCGTTACTCCCTGTGCGGCATCCATAATCACAAGAGCAATATCTGCTTTGCTCAGTACCTCTTTTGCCTTCTTCACACGTTTTTCGCCCAATTCACCCTCATCATCCAGGCCAGGCGTGTCAATCATTACGACCGGTCCCAAAGGAAGCAGTTCCATGGATTTATATACAGGATCCGTAGTCGTTCCTTTAACTTCAGATACGATTGCCAGTTCCTGATTGGTCAGTGCGTTGATCACGCTTGATTTTCCGGCATTTCTCTTTCCAAACAATGCGATATGGATTCTGTCACTTCTTGGTGTCTCATTTAAACTCATATTTTTGTCCTTTCTGTTATCGCTGTGCTTTTCGATAACCTGCTGCTTGTGCCTCTTTTTCGCTGTGGAAAATGATCAGATTCTTTGAATCCGCCATCTTATTATAATCTCTCTGCCCAGGGCAGTGGTAGACTTTCGATCTTTTGTTGCCCCGGATTTCCTGCTGTGAGCTGGATGCCTCCGCTGTACTGTCTGAATCTTCTGACGCCTTATGGCTGTCTCCGGTTTTGTAATCAATATCAATTCCATCCTGCACATTATAGACAAAGACATTAAACTCTATGTCCTCTCCTTTGTCCTCTACTGACATTGCCTCCATCTGGACCCCTTTCGCCACAAGGTCATCTCCCTCAAAAACAGGAGTTACCCGGTAAAGAACATGATTTCCTGTCTCACGGACATAATCTCCTACCATTTCTTCATATGGAAGCATTCCATCCACATTAAAAGACCGGGTTCCTGTGATCAGGTTCTTCTTATTGGCATTTTCACCGGTCAGCTGATAAGCGATCAGATGACACCTGTTATACAGATATTTTCCATCCACGTTATCATATTTGACCGTATGCCAGCCGGTTGGTTTTACCATTCCGATAGCGCCTCTCTCTTTTGTCGGCATAATATCTTTGCCGATACAGGCCTGCGCCGTCTGACATCTTCCTTCATCATCCAGGTCGCTGTAGGATTCATATGACTTTTCCGTCAGATCATCCTCATCAAAATCCGGCCGATTATCATCCAGCACGATGGTCATCCTGCCGGAATAGTCCGGGATGCTGCTGCTCTGCGCCGTTTCCTGACTGGTGCTGTCTTTCTTTCCTGTTCCTTCTGTCCCGCACCCCCACAGCGCCGCGGCAAAAATTACCGCCATAAAAAGGACGGTGACTTTCTTCATCAATCTCTTCATGCCTTTTCTTCCCCCAATTTATATTCTCTGAATGGATCTGATTTCATGTCTTTTGACATGAACACGTCATCTGATGTACGTTTCCTGGAGAATTCTGTGGGTGGATCCATCAAATTCCCGGCTGCTCTCCAAGGTCCAGTCATCCAGGGAAAGATCCAGCGTCTGATCTGCCGGATAAACTTTATTCCATCGAAAGACATAAATTTTTTCAATCCGGTCTTCCACTGGACAAAGTTTCTGATCCTCCACAAGACAATAATCACCAGCCCGGGCCCGGAACAGAAAATCCTCACAGACAACTGCCTGCGGAAATTCCCGGTACAGTTTTCTTGTATACTGATTCATATAAATCCTGGCATCTCCTATCAGCTGACGGATATATGCTCTCAGTCCCCGATCCTGGCTCTGTCTTCTGTTATGAAACATCATTCCGTTTTTATCATCCAGACAAATTAAAATGAACAATTTTCCAATCCTTTCAGAGTTTTATCAGAATGTTTGTTTGGTTTCCTTTTCTTAGTATATAACATTCCGAGAAAAAATCCTAGTAAGTTTCTATCTTAAATACGAATCCAGGCAAAAGAGTTTCCATGTTCTTTGATGATCTTCACCAGATCCTCCGTTTTCATCCACAGAGTTGCCCGGTTATCATTGGGATGAACTGCCATATAAGAATATTGTTTCAGATCCTGGTCAAAAAAGACCTCAACCATACATTCTGTATCATTCAGAATTCCAAGAGGAGATACCGATCCTGGCGATACGTGAAGATACCGTTCCAGACGTTCCTCTGACGCAAAACTCAGCCGGGAGCTTTTTATCTCTGCCCGTACCTGTTTCAAGTCTGCCTGTTTGTCATCCCGGACCACAACGAGAAAATGTCTCTTCCCGCTGCCGTCTCTTAAAAACAGATTTTTGGCGCCAATGCCATCTTTATGGTGCCATAAATTCCTTTCCTGTATCTCTTCCACCGTATAAACAGGTTCATGTTCCATACATTCATATGGAATCTTTTTTTCATCCAAAACTGCCAGCACCTTTTTTCCTTCTTCCGTCATACTCACTTCTTCATCTCACCTCCTGTCCAGTATAATACTGTATACACTTTATCTTTAAAAAACAGAAAAGGTCCCGTCTGTACGGAACCTTTTCCTATGTTCGAAAGCTTGTCTTAGCTTCTCGCTCTCTCCTGCAATAATTCTTTTACTTCCTTCTCTGTCTCCAGCTGCATCACTTCATCAGCCAGTGCCTTGCATTCGTCCATTGTCCACAGAGACATAACTTTTCTTGTTGCAAGGATTGCTGTTGCGCTTACTGAAAACTCATTTAATCCAAATGCCAGAAGTACTGGAACTAACAGCGGATCGCTTGCCGCTTCTCCGCACATACCTGCCATAATGCCTTCTTTGTTTGCAGCTCCGATGATATTCTTGATAGAACGAAGAACTGCCGGATTATATGCAGAGTACAGATAAGCAACATCTGGATTTCCTCTGTCTGCCGCCATTGTATATCCAGTCAGGTCATTTGTACCGATACTGAAGAAATCTGCTTCTTTTGCAAGAATGTCTGCAATCAAGCTGGCTGCAGCTGTTTCCATCATAACACCGACTTCGATGTCTTTATCGTACGCGATTCCTTCCGCGTCTAATTCACCCTTGATCTCTTCGATCAGGGCTTTCACTGCGCGAAGTTCATCTACGCAGGTAACAAGCGGAACCATGATACGAATCTTTCCGAAAGCACTTGCGCGAAGCAGTGCTCTTAACTGAGGTTTATAAATCTCCGGACGCTGGAGACAGAAACGTACCGCACGGAATCCTAAGAATGGATTTTCTTCTGTTGGAAGTCCAAGATATGGAAGCGCTTTATCTCCTCCAATATCCAGTGTACGGATGATAACCGGTTTTCCTTCCAGAGTTTCTGCTACTTTCTTATAAGCCTCGAACTGAGATTCTTCTGATGGAACGTCATTGCTTTCCATGAACA
>ERZ1090881.798-NODE-804-length-14196-cov-4.785305_pt1 | contig 14196 bp, 11 predicted proteins | sample MGYA00478470_ERZ1090881 | MGnify/ENA primary metagenome ERZ1090881 (study PRJEB33644, sample SAMEA5815736) | chicken gut metagenome | biome: Chicken; feature: Gastrointestinal Tract; material: Caecum | place: Ireland | collected 2019-01-01 | study: A study of the...
CTTTTGTATCACCCATGCCTTAACGGCAAAAAGCACACACGCAAAATGCGGGCATAAAGTGCGATCCGCCGCGTCCGACGCTCTTTTCGGATCGTTCGGCGCATGTCGTCGCCCGTGCCACAGTATCAGCCGAGGAGCGAACGCGCCTTTTCGCGCGCGGGCAACGCCACTTCCGCCATATTCTTCTCCCACTCCTTGCGCTGTTTCGTCTTGGACATGATGTACAACACGCACGGGAAAATGAGAAGTACGAACAGTACTGCCGCCGTCTTTCCGCTTATGGGCGAAGGTTGCGCGGCAAGCGTTGAATAGTACGTGTTTTCAAGCTGTTTGAGTTCCGCGTAATGCGGCATATTGGTATCGCGCGAGAATACGAGTTTTACATAGTTTTCGCTCGTCGTCACGTTGTAAAGACTGCCTCCTCTGCTTTCAAGGTGAGAATCTTTGACATTGATCTCCTGACTGGATTTGAATTCCCATCCGAAATCGCGCATCGAGTCGATACATTCCTGCTCTTGCTCGGTAGACACTTTCATGCTTTTTGTTTCCGTCATTAGTTTTTTCCTCCGTATAATACTAATATTTTAGTACGATACTATTATACAGGCAAAATAATAGTATGTCAAGCGTTTATACGTAAAAAAATAGTATAATATAATTTATGGAGAAAAATATTTCCAAAAACAGAATACGCGCTCTGCGCGAAGACAGGGATCTCAGGCAATCGGACGTTGCCGAGGCTACGGGCATCGATCAGAGGTCGCTTTCCAATTACGAAACGGGAAAAACTCAACCGGATGCATACGTCATAATTAAACTTGCCGAATATTTCGGCGTTACGACCGATTACCTGCTCGGTCTGACGGATACCGATCTCGGTTCAAGCAAAAAAGTGGCGGAAGAGCTGGAAAACATTAAAAAGCGGCTGACCGAGGTGCAAAAGTTTCTTAACCGCAGCTGACAGAGCCTTGCATCGCCTTATCCTTGCGGCCGGACCGTGATATTAAAAGCGGAGCGCGGAAAGTCAAAGCGCGACCCCGCGTGAGCGTACCGTCTGTTCGGCATGCCTTTTTTCCGTGATTTGCCGTATAGGCGTAACGGTTTTATCGTCCCTTCCCTCTTTTCGCATCGGTAGGAGCGAAACGGAAAGGCAAAACAGAATTAAGGTACGGCGGACTGCGCCCCCTGAAAATCCATGACCGATCCCGAATAAAGCATAGAGCAACGTGCAAAAGGTGCGGCGCAAATACGCTTGCCGAAAACTTATAAATCTATCTTCGGGCAACTTAAAGTCAGAGTTCGTATCTGTCGTCACGCGGGCGTCAAATCCGCCTGATCGCCATTTTCGGTTGCAAGAGTACGTTATAACGCTTTCGACGAAAGAAGCGATAAACAAACGCGAAAACATCGCAAGTGCATAAAGCATAAAACAGAAAAACGCTACATGCATTTTTGCGGCTATAAAACGAAAAAGCACCGTAAAAGAGCTTATCGTCTGAAAACGAATAAAACGCCGCAAGTGCATAAAGTACAAAACAAACAAACGCCGCAAGCAATGCGCTTGCGGCGTTTATTTTGCCGATGAACTATTTTCTTTTTTACTGCCGCACGGCGGGTCAGCGCTCGCCGCCTTCCGTGTTCTCGTTTTCGATAGTCGCCTTTATGCGGCGTATGCCCGCGCTGGACGACTGTTCTTTGAGTATCTTGAAGTGGCCGAGGTCGCCGGTGTTCGCCGCGTGAGGTCCTCCGCACACCTCTGTGGAGAACTCGCCCATGGTATAGACCTTGACGCGCTCGCCGTACTTGTTCTCGAAATGCGCTTCCGCTCCGAGTGCCCTTGCCTCGTCGAGAGTCATCTCGCGGCACTCTATCGGCACTTTGGCGGCTATCGCCCTGTTCACCTCGTCCTCTACAGCCTTTATCTCCTCGGGCGTGAGCGGACGGGGGAAGTTAAAGTCGAACCTGAGGCGCTCTTCCGTTATATTGCTTCCCTTCTGGGAGACGTTCTTGTCTTTGAGCACTTTTTTGAGCGCCGCATGAAGAAGGTGCGTCGCGGTGTGGAGTTTGACGGTGCGTTCGCGGTTATCCGCAAGTCCGCTCTTGAACTTGTGCTCCGCGCCCGCCTGACTCTTTGCCTGGTGCTCTTTGAACGCCTTGTCAAAGCCCTCAACGTCTACTTTAAGTCCGTTTTCCTTGGCAAGTTCCACGGTCATTTCTATCGGGAAGCCGAACGTGTCGTATAACTTGAATGCCGTCGGTCCCGCTATCGTATCGCCCACAAGGTGATCGCGGATCGCCTCGAAACGCTTCATGCCGCTGTTTATCGTCTTTTCGAAACGCTGCTCTTCGGCGTTTATCTCGCCTATGACGCGCTCGGCGTTGCGGCGCAGTGCGGGGTATACGTCCGCGTATTCGGCGATGACCACTTCCGCCACTTTTCCGAGTATGCCCATGCCGCCGCCCAGCTGCTTTATAAAGCGTATAGCGCGGCGGAGCAGTCTGCGGAGAATGTATCCCTGGTCCACGTTGGAGCAAACCACGCCCTTTTCGTCGCCTATTATCATGACCGACGTTCTGATGTGGTCGGCGACGACGCGTATCGCGCGGGTGGTCTGCTCGTCCGAGCCGTACTTCCTGCCCGTCAGTTTCTCTATCTCCGCTATTATCGGTGCGAAAAGATCGGTGTCGTACACGCTCGAAACGCCCCACAGCGTCTTTACCGTGCGTTCGAGTCCCATGCCCGTATCCACGTTTCTCTGCGCGAGCGGCTCGTACTTGCCGTCCGCCGTCTTGTTGTACTGCATGAATACGTCGTTCCAGATTTCGAGGTACTTGCCGCAGTCGCATGCGGGCGAGCATTCGGGCGAGCAAGCGGGCTTGCCCGTATCTATGAACATTTCGGTATCCGGTCCGCAAGGTCCCGTCGTGCCCGCGGGTCCCCACCAGTTGTGAGCTTTGGGCAGGAAGAATATGCGCTCGCGCGGGATACCTGCCTTTTCCCAATACTCTGCCGATTCCTCGTCGCGCGGGCAGTCCTCGTCGCCCGCAAAGACGGTGACGGATATTTTGGCGGGGTCTATGCCGAGGTACTTCGGATCGGTGAGGAACTGATAGCTCCACGCTATCATCTCTTTCTTGAAGTAATCGCCGAGAGACCAGTTGCCGAGCATTTCAAAAAACGTAAGGTGCGAATCGTCGCCCACTTCCTCTATGTCGCCCGTGCGCACGCACTTCTGCACGTCCGCAAGGCGCTTGCCCTGAGGGTGTTTCTGCCCAAGCAGATAGGGCACGAGTGGGTGCATACCAGCAGTGGTGAAAAGCACGGTAGGATCGTTTTCGGGTATGAGCGAAGCCGAGCTTATCAGAGCGTGTCCGCGCTCCTTATAGAAATCCAGCCATACGCGACGCAGCTGCGCCGATGTCAGTTTGTTCATTTTATCTTCTCCGTTATATGGTGAAAATTATTTCTTATTTGCCGCCGCGCAGCACTATATCCGCAATGCCGCGCGGATCTTTTACCGTGTACGTGGGCTTTATCTCGTCCGTGTCGCCGCTGACGCAAAACCCGTACAGCGCATATATGCTGTCTATCCCCGCGCCTGCGGCAGCCCTGAGGTCGAACACGCGATCGCCTACCATTACGGCGGGTCTGTCCGCTATCGCGGCTATCGTCTGCGCCGTCTTGTCCGAGTACTTCTTGGGCTTAATCGTGCCCTCGTAACGCGCGAAGTACTTCATCAGTCCCGATCTGTCGAGAATGTGTTTTATGCTCTCGACGGGCTTTCCGCTCGCTATCGTACACACCACTCCCGCCGCATTCAGCTCGGCAAGCGTTTCTTCCACGCCGTCGTAAATGCGGTACTCGTCTATACCGCGCTCGAAATACAGCTTGCGGTATATCCGATACCCCCGCTCGCTCTCCTCATCCGACGCGCCCGCGTACGTTTTAAGCGAATACATGAGCGCGGGGCCGATGAACAGACGGTACTCGTCGTCGGACAGATCTTTCAGTCCGAGAGTCTTAACCGTTTCGCGCGCGCAGTCGATTATGCCTTCGCTGTTATCGATAAGCACGCCGTCCATGTCGAATATTACGTTACGGTATCTCATCACTTCGCCTTATAGCTGTCTTTAAGACCTACTATGCGGTTGTACACGACCCCTTCCGAACCCGTATCGCGCACAAAGTAACCCGTGCGCACAAACTGGAACGAAGTTCCCTTTTCCGCGTCGCCGAGCATTTTTTCCGCTTTGCCGCGGTACACGACAAGCGAATTCGGATTCATTCTTTCGGAAAAATCCTCGTGCACGCCATCGTACGGCAGAAGAAGGTAGTCATAGTACCTGAACTCCGCGTCCGCGCAGTCGTCGGCGTTTACCCAGTGGATGACGCCCTTTGCCTTTACTCCCTCTTTATCCGCGCCGTTGGTGCCGTCCACCGCCTCGCAGTATACCGTCTTAACGCCGTTTTCCTCTCCGCAACCCGTGCATCTTACGATATACGAGCTTTTAAGGCGGATATACGCGCCCGGCGTCATACGCTTGAACTTGGGAGGAGGCACTTCGGCAAAGTCGCCCGCCTCTATCCAAAGCCGCTTGCCTATCGTTACCTTTCTTTTTCCCAGCTCCGGACGGTTGGGGTTTATCTCCGTCTCGCATTCCTCCGTCCAGCCGTCGGGACGGTTGGTGATGACGAGCGCGAGAGGCTCTATCACCGCCATGGCGCGCGGCGCGGAGTCGTTAAGCTCGCTGCGTATGCACGCTTCGAGCTGTTCGGGCGCGCACTCGCTGTCCGCCTTGGCGATGCCCGCTTCCTCCACGAAACGGAGTATGGACGAGGGCGTGTATCCCCTGCGACGCAGTCCGCACAGCGTGGGCATACGCGGATCGTCCCAGCCGTCGACGAGTTTTTCGTCTACCAGCTTTTTAAGATACCGCTTGCTCATTATCGTGCGCTCGATGTTGAGCCTTGCAAACTCGCGCTGTTTGGGCGAGTTCGGGAAGATCTCTTTGAGGTTATTGACTACCCATTCGTAAAGCGGTCTGTGATTTTCGAATTCCAGACTGCAAAGAGAATGAGTGACTCCCTCTATCGCGTCCTGTATCGGATGTGCAAAGTCGTAAAGCGGATATATGCACCACTTGTCGCCCTGACGGTAGTGGTGCGCGTGGACTATCTTGTATATGGCGGGGTCGCGCATGTTGATGTTGGGCGACGCCATGTCTATCTTGGCGCGAAGTACCAGCTCGCCGTCCGCGTACTTGCCCTCGCGCATCTCCGCGAACAGTCTGAGATTCTCCTCTATGCTACGGTTGCGGCACGGGCTTTCCACTCCCGGCTGCGTGAGCGTTCCGCGCATTTCACGCATTTTTTCGGGAGGGGTGTCGTCCACATACGCCAGTCCCTTTTTGATGATGAGCACCGCGCATTCGTACGTCTTTTCAAAGTAGTCGGACGCATACGTTATGTCGCCCTCCCAGCCCAGCCACTTTACGTCGCGGATTATGGAATTGACGTATTCGTCGTTTTCCTTTTCGGGGTTGGTGTCATCGAAGCGCAGGTTACACTTGCCGCCGTATGCCTTGGCGGTCATGTAGTAGTTGATGTACACGCTCTTGGCGTGACCTATGTGAAGGTAGCCGTTGGGTTCTGGCGGAATACGCGTCACCACGCTCTTAACCGCACCGCTCGCAAGATCTTCGTTAATGATTTCTTCGATAAAGTTAGCCATCAGAACAGTCCTTTGATCTCCCCGGTTTCAGCGTTTATCGTCATTCCCTCTGCCGCGGGATGTTTGCCGAGCCCGGGCATTAAAAGTATCTTGCCCGTAAGCGCGACGACGAATCCCGCACCCGCGCGGTAGTACACCTCGCGTACCGTCATGTCGAATCCCTCGGGGCGGCCGAGTTTGGTCTGATCGTCGGAAAGGCTGTATTGCGTCTTGGCTATGCACACGGGCAGTCCCGCGCACTCGCCCTTTTCTTCCAGACGCTTTATGGTCGCCTCCGCCTCTTCGGTGTAACCGACTCTTCCCGCTCCGTATACCTTTGTCGCAACGTCGTAAATTTTGGTCTTTATGTCGTCCGACGCGACGTAAGCGAATTTAAGACAAGCGGTGCTTTCGTCCGCAGTGCTCTTTACCACGCGCGCAAGCTCTTCCGCTCCCGCGCCGCCGCTTGCCCATACGTCCGCAAGCACGCACTTCGCGCCCTTTTCCGCACACATTTTTTCAAGCAGCTTTATCTCCGCGTCCGTGTCCGTCACGAACTTGTTTATCGCAACGACGCAGGGCATTCCGTAAACGCCGCTTATGTTCTCTATGTGCTTCATGAGGTTTGCCGCGCCCTTGCCGAGAGCTTCAAGGTTCTCCTCGCCCGTTCTCTCCTTGGGAACGCCGCCGTTGTATTTGAGCCCGCGCACAGTCGCCACGAGCACGACGCAGGACGGGTTTATTCCCGCCGTACGGCACTTTATATCGAAAAATTTCTCCGCGCCGAGATCCGCGCCGAATCCCGCTTCGGTAACGACGTAATCCGCATAGCTCATTGCCGTGCGAGTCGCTATTATGCTGTTGCACCCGTGCGCTATGTTGGCGAAAGGTCCGCCGTGTACGAACGCGGGCGTGCCTTCGAGCGTCTGCACGAGATTGGGCTTTATAGCCTCGCCGAGAAGTATCGCCATTGCCTCGTCCGCGCCTATCATGCGGGCGGTCACGTCCTCGCCGCGCGCGTCCGTACCTATAACGATATCGCCCAGACGCTTTTTAAGATCGGCAAAATCCTTGGCAAGGCAGAACACCGCCATGACCTCGCTCGCCGCCGTTATGTCGAAATGATCGGTGCGCTCGTTGTAGCCTATGCCGCACCTTACCGTGCGCAGGCTCCTGTCGTTGAGGTCTAAACAGCGTCGCCACGTTACGTTCTCTATCCCGAGGGCGTTGCCCTGGAATATGTGATTGTCTATCATCGCCGAAAGCAGGTTGTTGGCGGAGGTTATCGCGTGGAAGTCGCCGTTGAAATGCAGGTTGATATCCTCCATCGGGGCTATCTGTGCCCTGCCGCCGCCCGTCGCGCCGCCCTTTATGCCGAACACCGGCCCGAGCGACGGTTCGCGCAGAGCGAGGCAGACGCGCGCGCCTATGCGCGACAGTCCGTCCGCAAGCCCTATGGAAACGGTCGTTTTGCCCTCGCCCGCAGGCGTGGGATTTATCGCGGTCACGAGAATGACCTTGCCGTGCCTTTCTCCCTTAGCGGAGATCTTTGCCTTGTATCTGCCGTAAGGCTCGACGCTCTGTTCGGGTATACCGAGAGATGCGGCTATTTCCGCTATCGGTCTGAGTTTTGCTTCACGGGCTATTTCGATATCCGTCTTCATCTGCGACTTCTCTCCTCTTTTTCGTGCTACGCATTATATTATAGCGCAAAAGCTCGCCGACGGCAAACGTTTTTATGCCATGTCGTCGTTTTCTCCGTCGTTATTGACGAGCAGAGCGAACTTATCCTGCGCACGGATGATAAATTGTCTCAGCATGGACCAGCGTTTGCGTATAAAATTGTTGCGCACCGTGCGCGCCACGCTGTCCTCCGTCCCCACGATGACTGCGAGCCGCCTTGCACGCGTCACCGCGGTATACAAAAGATTCCGCGTCATTATCAGCGGATTGCCGCCCACGAGAGGAATTATCACGCCCTCATACTCGCTTCCCTGGCTCTTATGCACGGTTATCGCGTATGCGGGCATGAGCTGCGTTCTGTCCTCGCCCGTATAAGTCGCAACGCGCCCGTCCTCGAACTCCACTATAAGCTCGCCGCTCCCCGGGAGCGTCTCGGTCACCGTGCCCATATCGCCGTTGAAAACGCCCTTCCCGCGCTCAGTGGCTCGCCGCCATTCGAGATCGTAGTTATTTACGACGTGCATTACCTTGTCGCCCGCGGCAAAGCGCGATTCGCCTACCGTCACTTCACCGCGCCTTTCGGGAAGTAGCGCGTCCCTGAGGAGCGCGTTGAGCGCAATCGCGCCCGCTTCGCCGCTCTTTACGGGGCAAAGCACCTGTATCTTAGTCGGCTCGCAGCCGAGATACCCCGGCAACCTCCTCGTCATCAGATCGCGCACGGTAAGAGCCGCCGAATGCGCGTCCGCGCTGCGCAGAAAAAAGAAATCGCCGCGCGAGTTGGACAGATCGGGCATTCTTCCGCCGTTTATGTCGTGTGCGGCTATCGTTATCCCGCTACCCTCGCCCTGACGGTATATGTGCGTCAGAAAGGTCACGGGGAACATCCCGCAGGATATTATATCCGCAAGCGCGTTGCCCGCGCCCACGCTGGGAAGCTGATCTGCGTCGCCCACTATGACGAGCATCGCCTCGTCGCGCAGTTTGCGGAGGAGCGAATACAGCAGGCGCACGTCCACCATGGAGAACTCGTCCACGATGACCGCGTCTTCCGTTATGCCGTTTTCGCACTCCTCGCTGAGAAGCGCGCGGTGTATCGTCGTCGCGTCCGCGCCCGTGCTGTCGCTCAGTCGCTTTGCCGCCCTGCCCGTCGGCGCCATGAGCCTCACCCGCTTTCCGTGCATGGTGAGCAGACTGAGTATGCACCTGACTATCGTCGTCTTGCCCGTTCCGGGACCGCCCGTTATCACGGACACACCGCCGCCGAGCGCGGAGGTTATCGCCGTGCGCTGCTCCTCGTGGAACGTCACGCCGGCTATGCGCTCGAACGCGGATATCTCCTCCGAGCAGTCGGGCAACGCCCTGTCCGCACACTCCGCCATGCGGCACAGCTTGACCGCCGCGCCCGCTTCCGCACGGTAGAGCGAGCGAAGCATTATCGCTTCGCCCTCCTCCGTTTCGACGGATCTAAGACCGAATGCGCCCGCAGATAAAAGGAGCGCGTCTATATTGTCGCTCAGCCGCGCGCAGTTCTCCTCGCCGAGCAGTTCCTGCGCCGCTTCCGTCAACTTGTCGCGCGGCATGTATGTATGCCCGTTCTTATCTTCGTTTTCGGTGAGAATGTATATCACGCCCGCGCGCAGTCGGAAGTCGCTGTCCGCGCGGATGCCCATCGCATGAGCTATCCTGTCGGCGGTGATGAATCCCACGCCGCGCACCTCTTCCGTCAGCCTGTACGGATTTGTGCGGACGACGGCTTCCGTATCCTTGCCGTAAGTGTTGTATACGCTCATGGCAAGCGCGCTCGTAACGCCGTACGTCATCAGAAAGGAGAGCGCGTCGCTCGCCGCTTTGACCTCCGAATAGGAGGCGGATATTTCGTCCGCTATTCGTCGGCTTATGCCGCTGACTTCCGCCAGCCGTTCGGGAGAATTCTCTATTATCTCGAACGTCTTTTCGCCGAACTTCTCCACTATCGCCGCCGCGCGCTTTTCGCCCACGCCTTTTATCAGCCCGCTTCCGAGAAACCTCATGGTGCCGTAAAGCGTATCGGGACGGGTCAGCCTTACGGAGTCCGCTTTTAGCTGCCGCCCGAAACGCGAGTGCTCCACGAACGATCCCTCGGCGGTGATGTAACTGCCTATGCCCACGGGAGGAAACACGCCGACAACGACGGCGACGTCGTTATCCGTTTCCACCGTCGCCACCGTATAGCCGTTCTCTTCGTTGCGGAATCGTATGTCCGCTATCGTTCCCTTTACCGTTTCTTGCATTTATGTTGCGTGTGTCTCCCGAAAAATCGTAAGGCGGCGCGCCTGTCTGCCGCGCGCCGCCGCTCGATCAAAGCAAACGGGTTATTTCTTCCGCTCTGTCCGTCTTTTCCCACGGAAGTCCGCTTTTACCGAAATGCCCGTAATTCGTCGTCGACGTATATATGGGTCTGCGCAGTCCGAGTGCGGATATAATGCACCCGGGGCGGAAATCGAACGTCTTTCGGACTATTTCGAGCAGTTTTTCGTCGCTGACGCGCCCCGTGCCGAACGAGTTGACCGCGAGCGAAACGGGGTTCGCCTTGCCTATCGCGTATGCCACTTGCAGTTCCAGCCTGTCCGCCGCGCCCGCCGCTACCATGTTCTTGCACACGTAACGCGCATAGTAGCTCGCCGAACGGTCCACTTTCGTCGGGTCTTTGCCCGAGAACGCGCCGCCGCCGTGCGGCACGACGCCGCCGTAAGTGTCTACCACTATCTTTCTGCCCGTAACGCCGCTGTCGCCCGCGGGTCCGCCTATGACGAAACGCCCCGACGGGTTTATGAGGTATTCCGTTTTGTCGTCCGTATATTCTCCTATCGCCTCGTCCACGACGTATTTTTTGAGGTCGCGCATCAGCCTTTCGCGTGTGACGCTCTCGTCATGCTGCGCGGAAAGCACTACGTTATATACCCTGAGCGGCTTGTATCCGTCGTATTCCACCGTCACCTGCGCTTTTCCGTCCGGGCGCAGGTATGGCAGCAGACCCGTTTTTCGCACCTCGGCAAGGCGCGCGCATAAGCGGTGCGAGAGCACCGCGGTAAGCGGCATAAGCTCGGGCGTTTCGGTGCAGGCAAAGCCGAACATCATGCCCTGATCGCCCGCGCCGAGTTCTTCCGCTCTCTCGCCGCTCCCCTCTCTGCTTTCGAGAGAGTGCGTCACGGAGTCGCCTATATCGGGCGACTGCCTGTCCATTCTTATATCCAGTCTGCACTTTTTTCCGTCCAGACCCTTTTCCGCACTGTCGTAACCTATCGAAAGCGCGGCGGAGCGCGCTATGCGCTCTATGTCCACGTCCGCCGCCGTCGTCATCTCACCGAAAACCATGAGGAAATCGGTGGTAGTGCATACCTCTGCGGCAATGCGGCTGTAAGGATCGCCCGCAAGCGCGGCGTCGAGTATGCCGTCGGCTATGAGATCGCAAAGTTTATCGGGATGTCCCTCGGTCACGCTCTCCGATGTAAAAAGTCTTTTACTCATCTTTTGTCCGTTCTCCGTCGTTTCAGACGTCGTATTCCGCAAGCAGTTTTCTGACGAGCCCGACGGTACGCTCCGCCGCCTCGCCGACCGCAAATTCCGTCTTTATGCTCTTATCGCGCGTCGATACCTCTACCACTCCGCGCTCCTCCGTCTTCTGACTGACGACGATGCGCACGGGTACGCCGAACAGATCCGCATCCGCGAACATGAAGCCGGGGCGCACCTCTCTGTCGTCGTAAAGCACCTCAACGCCCGCCTTTTCGAGGTCATCGACTATCTTCTCCGCGCGGGCGCGCACCTTTTCGTCCGTTACGCGCAGGTTGCACACTTCCACCTGCCACGGCGCAATGCTCATCGGCCATATGGGGCCGTATTCGTCGCGGCTCTCCTGGCACACGGACGCCATAAGTCGCCCTATGCCTATGCCGTAACAGCCCATTATGGGGTGCTTTTCGGTGTTGTCCGCGTCGAGGTACGTCATGCCCATCGCCTTGGTGTATTTGTCGCCGAGCTGGAATATGTTGCCCACCTCTATGCCTTTTCTGATCGTCAGGTGAGGCTTGCCGCACACCGGGCATATGCTGCCCGCGCGCGCCTTGGCAACGTCCACGTATTCGAACTTGCGCCCGAAATCGCGCTCGAAATCGAATCCCGTGTAGTGGTAGCCCTCTTCGTTCGCCCCCGTGACGAGGTCGTGCAGACCGGCAAGCGATCTGTCCACAACGAAGTCTATTCCCTCGGGGAAGTTCACGCCGCCGATAAAGCCGGGCACTATGCCGCTTTCGGGGTCTATCGCCGTCGCGGGATGTATCTCGCGGCCGAGGTAGTTGCGCAGTTTCGTCTCGTTCACTTCCGTATCGCCGCGCACGAACACCACGACGTATTTATCCGTATCGTTATACGCGTAAACGACTGCCTTCGCAGTACCCTCGGGGCGTTTGCCGAGGAACGCGCACACCTCTTCTATCGTCTTGGAGTCGGGCGTCGCTCTCTTTTCGAGTGCGGCGGGAGCCGTCTCCTCGTTCTTCGTTATGCACTCCGCCACTTCCATGTTCGCGCTGTAACCGCAGGTCGGGCATATTACGAGAGTGTCCTCGCCCACGTCCGAAAGCAGCATGAATTCGTGAGAGACGTTGCCGCCCATCATGCCCGAATCGGACTTGACGGCGATGACGTTCTTCGCTCCCACGCGTCTGAATATTCGGACGTACGCCTCGTAGGCGCGCGCATAGTACTTTTCGAGATCTTCCTGCGACGTGTGGAAGGAGTAGCCGTCCTTCATGGTGAACTCACGGACGCGTATCAGTCCGCCGCGTGCGCGCGGCTCGTCGCGGAATTTGGTCTGCAACTGATATATCATGAACGGATACTGCGCGTACGACTTGGCTATGTGATCGGCAAGGTGTACCGCCGCCTCCTCGTGCGTCATTCCCAGCACCATTTTGTTGCCGCCGCGATCTTCGAAGCGCACCATTTCGCTGCCTATGCTCGTATATCGCCCCGAGCTCTGCCAGAGCGACGCGGGCATGACTACGGGAAACAGCACTTCCTGCCCGTCTATACGGTCCATTTCGCTGCGCACTATCTCCTGTATCTTTTTGGATATGCGCTGAGCGGGCGGCAGAAGCGTGTATATGCCGCTCGCAACGGGCTTTATGTAGCCGCCCTTGGTCATTAGTATCTGGCTCTCTATCTGACTGTCGTCGGATACGTGTTTGAGCCTTTCGCCGAGAAGATTTCTTACTTTCATCGTATTCTCCGTCTGATGCTTATTTCACCGCCCGATTCAGTCGGACGGACGTACTATTCCTATGTGACGTTCGAGGTTGAATATCGTCCACGGGTACTCCTCGGGCGGAAATACGCGGAATATCATGCGCTTGCCCGTCGTCGGGTGGACGAAAGAGAGGTCGTATGACCACAGTGCGAGATGCCCGTACGGCTGATCCTTGCCGTAGCGTATGTCGCCGTATATCGGACAGCCTATCGTCGCCATCTGCACGCGGATCTGATGACTTCTGCCCGTGTACAGCTTTACGTCCGCAAGATACAACCCGTCGTCCTCGCGGCTCTCCATGACGTTGTATTCGAGCACCGCCTTTTTCGCGCCCTCCGTGGTCATGGGGACGACGCGGACGTTATTCGTCGAAGAGTCTTTGAGAAGATAATGCACGAGCTGAGCGTGTTTTTCGTTGGGACGCTCGGTGAGTACCGCAAGGTATTTCTTGCCGAAAGTGCCGTCCTTTATCTGCTCGCCCAGCCGCGCCGCCGCCTTGCTCGTGCGCGCGAATACCATTACGCCGCCCGTCGGTCTGTCGAGTCTGTGAACGAGCCCCAGGTATACGTTGCCCGGCTTGGAGTACTTCTCCTTTATCCTCGCTTTGAGCAGTCCCAGCATATCCGCGTCGCCCGAAATGTCGCTCTGACTGGGCACTCCCTGCGGCTTTACCGCAACGAGAACGTGGTTGTCTTCATATAGCACTGTAATATCTCGATAGTCCATCAGGCTCTCCAAATGCCCGTGCATCCGCAGGGCAGTTTTATCCCTCTGTCCGACGTCGGAAGAGTGAGCTCATACGCGCTCGCGCTCCCGCTCGGAAGGTATAATTTAAGAATGTTTTCAAGTACGGTGGGCTGCAAGCCCGTCGTGTATGAGTTTATCAGGAAGAACAGCGGCTTGTCCGAGAGCAGCTCCGCAGCCGATCGGACGAGCTCGCATATCCCGTCTTCCAGCTTCCACGTTTCGCTGTTCGGTCCGCGCCCGTATGACGGAGGATCCATGAGGATACCGTCGTACCTGTTCCCTCTGCGCTTTTCGCGCGCTACGAATTTGGAGCAGTCGTCCACTATGTAGCGTATGCCGTCGTCAGGACAGCCGGACAGTTTGGCGTTCTGACGGCAGCGTTCCACCATGTTCCTCGCCGCGTCCACGTGAGTCACTCTCGCGCCCGCTTCCGCAAGCGCGACGGACGCGCCGCCCGTATAGCCGAACAGATTGAGCACCGTAGGTCTGCCGCCGCGGGGGCGGGGCCCCGCGGATTCCGAATATTCTGTAGAACTGCGGGAGCACGGAAGTGCGGAGCAGTTCGAGGTACCGTTAGAAAAGTAACGGAAGCGAATGAAAGCGGAAACAAAGCGAGCGAGGAAAAGGAAACAGATGAAGAAGAAAGTAGAGCAGTACATGAAACAGTGGAAGATGATAAGCCCGGGAGACATGGTCATCGCAGGTGTCTCCGGAGGCGCGGATTCTGTATGTCTGCTCGTGCTGCTGGATATGCTGCGGAAGGAATGGGAT
>ERZ1090881.800-NODE-806-length-14163-cov-5.427063_pt1 | contig 14163 bp, 7 predicted proteins | sample MGYA00478470_ERZ1090881 | MGnify/ENA primary metagenome ERZ1090881 (study PRJEB33644, sample SAMEA5815736) | chicken gut metagenome | biome: Chicken; feature: Gastrointestinal Tract; material: Caecum | place: Ireland | collected 2019-01-01 | study: A study of the...
GCTCTACTCTCTCAACCCCCAGGAGAGTATGAACAATATCCAATCACCGGAAGTCGTATTGATGAGAATGAACGCAGAAAATACGCGTTTTGAGTTATACAATTTCCCGATTCGATATACAGAAGGAAAACGTACGTCAAACCTTGACCACGGCAATTATCCTTCACAAAACCTTGTAGACGCATTCGAAACAGTCAACGGTTACAAAGTAACCTTGGAAAACACAGGTTGGGTTTCGGAAGACCCTCAATTCGATCCGCAATCACCTTATGAGAACCGGGATCCACGTTTCTATCGCACAATTCTGGCGAATGGAATGAACTTCAAAGGAAGTGTGATAGAAACGTTTAAAGACGGGAAAGATTATACCGTCGTTTCACAAGGAGGAACTCCGACAGGATACTACTTGCGTAAATATATCCAGGAAACGACCAGTTTTACTCCCAACAGCACAGTATCCAACAAACATCATTGGGTGATTTACCGATACGCAGAAACATTGCTAACTTACGCAGAGTCTATGATTAACGCTTTCGGTGACGCTGACTATACAGATGAGACGTATAAGTATTCCGCCCTATGGGCTCTCAATGAAGTAAGAAAAAATGCCGGGATGCCGGTTATTCCTTCGTGCGGAAAGGATGAGTTCATCGAACGCCTGTACAACGAGTGGCGTGTAGAGTTTGCATTTGAGGATCATCGTTTCTGGGATATAAGAAGATGGCAAATCGGAGATACAACCCAACGCGAACTATATGGAATAAAAATCGAAAAACAACCGGACGGAACTCTGAAATACTATAAGAACCTTTATGAAACCCGTACCTGGAAAGACTGTATGTATTTATATCCGATTCCTCAAAGTGAACTATACAAAAATCCGAATCTAAATCCTCAAAATACAGGATGGTAATTAATCTAACATTTAATTTATAAGTATATGAAAAAGTTATATAACAACATATTGATGCAGTTAGTACTTGCATTGTACGCTTTCAGTTTTACCGCATGCCAGCAGTTTGACATTGATTCCCAGCCGGAAGGTCCGTTGAATATCCAGATTGACGCTTTGGACACTTATACAGTATTGGCAACTTCACCCAGCAATGTAGTGTTCAACATCAGTTCTAATACTCCGTGGTCTGTGACAAGTGACCGGCAATGGTGCAAACCCAGTCCTGCAATGAGTGCCGCCAGTTCACTGGTTTCCGAGATTGTAGTAATAATAGAAGATAACCCGGATAAGGAATCCCGTACGGCAACCTTAACTATCAAAGCGGAAAATATCGAGAAAGAAAAAGTGATCACCATCACTCAGGCATCCAAAGAAGAGTTGGTGGTCATTCCTTATGGCGAGATAGTTTCGGCTAACGGAGAAGCCATCACATTTGATATTATTTCCAATAAGCCGTGGCAGGTCATACCTTCTTCTTCGCTTGTTTCAAACATAGACAAACAGTCGGGTGAAGGCAACGAAAATGGGGAAAAAGAATCCATTACCGTTACGATTCCTGCAAACTCCGGTATAAAAAGGACTGCCGATATTACCGTAAAGACTGCCTTTGAAGAAAAAACATTCACGATTACACAAGATGGAATTTCTATTGAGCCAGCAAATCCCGAAGAAACAAGCAATGAACTTGGTGGGGAAATTGGCGAAAAAACAATCACTATCAATGCTAACGTGGAATGGAATGTGAAAGTACCCGATGAATTTAAAGAATGGCTGGCCGCTGAAGCCAATGACAACCAACTAACATTGAAAACCATTGCGAACAGCAATGCAATTGTACCGAGAACCGGCCATGTGCTTTTGAGTCCCAAACAAACAATCGCCGGATTTGAAGATGTAGTCATTGAAGTAGTACAACAGTCCCTATTCACTATAACAGGTTCTTATAACATAATTGATGCAACAACTGGTTATACAAAAGTAATGAAATGTGATGTCGTATCCAGTTTCCTAACTCAAAAAGGGCATGTGACATTTGAGTTTGACGATATGAATATGACAGGATCATCTTATATCACATTCTATATGAAACCGTTGAAAGATAAAGGAGATGCCAACTTTTACTTCAAGTTGTGTCCGGATAACAAAACATCGACATTCCAATGTGGCGGCGGCTTCGCATGGGCTGCAAAAACACTCACACTATCCACAGAAGAGGTAAATGCAATACGCAAGATTGAATTTTATATAGAGGATGATCCTAACAATGCAGGAAAATTAAGATTAAGACTACTGATTAATGAGGTTGAGAAAATTGTCCTTGAAAAAAGGAACAATATTTATGAAACAGATCCGGACATGAACCCCGGGCTGACCATTAATCTCAATTCCCCCCAATTGGGTGCTGATGACTACTACATCATCAAAAGCGTGACTTATGAACCGGAGAAATAAACAACAGACTATAAAAAGCTAGAATTTATGAAATTCAATATACATAAAACAACATTATCGGGCTTCTTTTTCACGGCTTTCCTATTAGTAACATCCCTGTTACAAGGTTGCAGTGACGATGAAGAAACCAAGAAATGGGTAGACTTACGCTATAGGGTAGAAGACTCGTACTCATTAGAAGCCAAGAATCCGGAGCCTATTTCCTTCTTAGTGAAATCCACCGACCCATGGGAGGTTTTCGGCAAATATGATTGGCATACGATCTCGCCCAACTCAGGAAAAGCAGAAGAGAAATATACGGTTACCATTACTTGTGAAGAAAATACCAATCTGGACGACCGTACAGATACCATCACAATTAAGAGCGATTATTGGGTGGGAAAACAGTTTGTGATTACGCAAAAAGGCATTGCCTACCTGAATACGGGAGAACCTGACATAATCCCACAAACTGGAGGAAAGGCAGACTTTAACATACAGACTAACCAAAAATGGACAGCTGAAATAACCGAAGGAGAAAAGTGGTTGTCTATCCAAGGAAGTGCATCCGGCGAATTGGATGGAAAAATCACCATACAAGCTTCTATTAACAAAGGCGAGCAACGTACCGGTATAGTAACCATTTACGACCGTCATGGAAAAATTGCCCAAGAAGTAAGTTGCAGGCAAGAAGGTGTTATATTGGAACCTGAAACGCCAGCCAACGGCAAATTCTATACTATCTTAGACGAAGCTCAACAATTCAAGATCCATATAGAATCTAATACAGAATGGGAAGTTAGCAAGCAAAATGAAAAAGAAGACGACTGGTATACCTTTGAAGAGACTTCCTTCAACGGCTCGGGCGATTTGACACTCAATGTAGAACGGCATGTCGGAACAAGTGTACGTACGGGAGTAATGGTTTTGTCAACCAAAGCTGGAGAAGGTACCGAACCGATTACCAAAATTATCCGGTTCAAGCAAGCCAACCCACCGACTGCCAAAGAGTTTGAATACAACAAGACATTCTCCACTTCACTCCAATACGGACCGGAAGGGCTTATGCCGGGCGAATACACTTTCTATTTCGAACCGTTAGGCAACACAGATCTCAAATTCTTCTTTTCCTGGAAAAAAGAAGGCGAACCGACACTCGAGATGCGTTTTCACATTCTAGGCGGCATAACCACTTTGAGTACGACACCTTGGTGTGGCGACGTAGGTAGTGCCAAAGTTAAGGTAGATACCGGCAAGGAACTCCGACTGGGCATCAACGTCAAAGAGGCTGTAGATAAGATTGATCCTACAAAGTCGTGGATCTATACGGAGTGGGTATTGAATGGTGAAGTAATAGCAAAGGCTACTGCTGACGGAGTAACTGAAACCGGCGGCACAGATTCTTGGGTAGGTCCTTATGAAAGAACGGAAACCGGTGCCAGGTTCTTGTACCAAACCGGTGGCGGTACGGCCAAGATTACAAAGTACACCTATGTAGGGCCACCCGAGTGGGGAGAATAAACGGAGAATGTAATCCGGGAAAGAGGAGCAATCCGGATCTGCTCCTCTTTCTAAAACTTGAAAGTCCAATCTTAAAACAATAAAAAAAGACAAGATGAAAAAGAAAATATTATTTCTGATAAGTATGATGCTGATAGGAACATTCAGCACTGCATGCACTGATGATGAAACAAATAGCATCCCCACAAAAGAAAGATATCCATTGACGAGTTTTGCCGTGAAAATAGGTGACTCTTATTATCATGGCAAAATAGACCAATCTACCCATAGAGTAGAAATCGGTACAATCGAAAATGCAAATACGATCACTGATGTAGAATATACATTGATAAACAATGCGGCTACCATCACTCCCGACCCGCAAACATTTTTGGGAAAATGGAAAGATGAACAAATTGTAACAATCACGACTGAAGATAATAAAACAACTGATTATACAATTGCACTGACAAAATATAAAGAGCCTGTCGAGAATATACTTTTCATAGATAATTTTGATGTAGACGGAACACCGGATCCGACCAAATGGTCGCTCTGCAAAAAATCAACCTCTGACTGGTGCGACGAGATGTCAGAAAGTTATGATCAAGCATATATAAAAGATGGCAAACTGATACTGAAAGCAGAAAAAGTTAACGGTGTATATAAAGCCGGCGGTATCGAAACCAAGGACAAGTTCTCTTTCACTTATGGTAGAGTAGAAGTGCGTGCCCGTATCAGCCAATACCCGAACGGTGCTTTCCCGGCGATTTGGATGATGCCACAAAAAGCTGCTTATACCGGATGGCCGAAATGTGGAGAGATCGACATTATGGAACATATCAAACAAGAACCCCATATCCATCAAACAATACATACCAACTATACGTATAATCTGGGAATTAAAGACCCGGCAAGTTCTAAGAAAGTAACATGCAATTTTGAAGAATACAATCTCTATGCAGTGGAATGGACTAAGGATGCTATCACATTCTATGTTAATGGTCAACAGACTTTCTCCTACCCTAATCTGCGCTTAGCAGATGAAGCAGAGAAAATGCAATGGCCGTTTAATAAAGAATCCGCTTTCTACCTTATACTAAACATGGGCTTGGGAGGAAATAAAGCAGATTCATGGGCAGGTCCTATCGATGATAATAATCTACCGGCTACTATGGAAGTAGATTGGATAAAAGTAACCAAATTACCGGATACTGTAGTTAAGAGAGCTGTTATTGGCTATCTTTATGCACCAGGGCCTCATTACGACACTCAATTCCCTTCAATAGACTGGCAATATCTGACACATGTCAATGTTTGTTTTGCTTTAGTCAAGTCGGACGGAACGTTCGATCTTGCGCAAGTCACAAACAAAATAGACGAAATACGTGATATTGCCCACCGGAATAATGTAAAGGTACTTATCTCCATGCGTGAAAAGGCTAAAGGAGAAATCTCTAAGGCTATGGCAAACCCTACAACAAAGGCGCAGTTGATTAAAACAATCGTGGAATATACCCGCAATAAACAGCTAGATGGATTTGACTTCGATTACGAAGAGCATGACAACACAGCAAATAATGAAAGCTACCAAATACTATTGAGCTTCGTAAAAGACCTGCATGCCGCCAAAGACCCGGATATGTTAATGACCTGTGCAGCCTACGGACGCTGGTTGTATTATGGAACTGAATGGGCGGATTATTTCGATTATATCAACCTTATGAGTTATGACCGAAATAATGCCAATCACTCCGAAACACCTGTTCAGCACGCTACACTGGAGGATCTTCAGAAGGACCTGGCAGACTGGGAAACAAGATGGAAAGCTCCTAAAAACAAAATTATCGGTGGTATTCCATTTTATGGCTACAGTTGGATTCCAGAACTCCTGATTATAACAAACGGCACCAAAACCGTCAGCTACTATGACATTCTTAATTTCTTTGGTGATGAGGCTGCAAAAATCGACTATATTGGCAATACCTACTACAATGGCATGGAAATGATGCGCAAAAAATGCGAATATATAAAAAATAATAACTATGGCGGAGTCATGATTTGGCAATTATTACACGATGCCAGCCCTGACAAAAAAGACTTAAGATTGCTGAAAGCCATAGGCGAAAGCATAAATTGACGGATAACCCAGTTTATATCTTTTTAATGCAAAAAGACCGTTTTCAGTTTTTCAAATAGAGGAATGAGGAGCAGAGCAGACTTTTTCTCTGTATTTTCATTCCTCTATTTATTACCAATAATCATTCATTATCAACATGATGCAGGTATTTAAATATTTATTATTAACTACAAGTATCTTACTTTCAAGTAGTATACAAGGTAAGAATATCAAAACAGCCACTACTATAGTACCATAATTAATAAAACAAAATTTCATGAAACACGAAACTTTATATCTATTGCCTCCACTCATAACTTTAGTATCTTCATCCGTACATGCCCAGCAAACTCCGGAAGACACAAAAAAACAACCCAATGTAATTATCATTTTGGCAGATGACTTGGGTTATGGCGATCTTGAATGTTATGGAGCCAGCCGCGTACAGACCCCAAACGTAAACCGCCTGGCTGCCGGGGGGATTCGTTTCACTAATGTACACGCCACAGCTTCTACAAGTACTCCTTCACGCTACGCCCTACTGACCGGAGAGTATGCTTGGAGAAAAAAAGGAACAGGAGTAGCCGAAGGCAATGCCGGTATGATTATTCGTCCTGAACAGTATACTCTGGCAGATATGTTCAAATCTGCAGGATATGCGACAGGAGCAATAGGAAAATGGCATTTGGGATTAGGCGACAAAACGGCCTCACAGAATTGGAACGGTATCATATCTCCGGCACTTGAAGAGCTGGGATTTGATTATTCATATATCATGGCAGCTACGGCCGACCGTGTTCCTTGTGTATACATAGAAAACGGAAAAGTTGCCAATTACGATCCGCAACACCCCATTTATGTAGATTACCACGAACCGTTCGAAGGAGAACCTTTGGGTAGCACACACACCGAACTACTTTACAACTTGCATCCAAGCCACGGGCACGACATGGCTATAGTGAACGGAATCTCTCGTATCGGCTACATGAAAGGAGGCGGGAAAGCTCTTTGGAAAGATGAGAATATAGCTGATACCATAACTAACCGTGCAATTCAGTTTATAGAGAAAAATAAGGAACATCCTTTTTTCCTTTATTTTGCAACAAATGACGTTCATGTTCCCCGCTTTCCACATGAACGCTTCAGGGGTAAAAACGCTATGGGATTACGTGGCGATGCCATAGTACAATTCGACTGGAGCGTGGGAGAAATCATGAAGGTCCTAGATCGGTTGAAACTGACAGAAAATACATTGATCATTTTATCCAGTGATAATGGTCCTGTACTGGATGATGGTTATAAAGACCGTGCCGCAGAACTGGCAGGAACCCATAAACCTGGTGGTCCTTTCCGTGGAGGCAAATATGGTGCTTTTGAAGCAGGTACTTGTGTCCCGGCTATTGTTCGTTATCCCGCTCAAGTAAAAAAGAACCGTGTACTGAATACTTTGCTCAGCCAAGTGGATTGGTTTCGCTCGCTGGCTTCTTTAATTAACGTGTCAGTTCCGGAAGGAATGGCTCAAGATAGCTGGAATTATATGAACAGTTGGTTAGGGAAAAGCAAGAAAGACCGACATTGGGTTATTGAGGAATCTAATATATTGGCACTATCCGTACGCAAAGGGAAATGGAAATATATAGAACCATCCAATGGTTCACCTGTCATCACATGGGGACCTGCCATTGAAACAGGCTATGCTCCCTACGATCAGCTATTCAATATGGGAAAGTCTGACTTTGAAGATAATAATGTCGCCAAACAGTATCCTGTTATCGTACGGGAAATGAAAGAAATACTAAACAAAGAAAGAAAAGGTGCTTCATCATCTGACAAATATTAATTTACCAGTAAAGAGAAATATCAAAATCATCGTATACAATATAAAACAACTATGGTACGTAGAATATTTTTATTTTTAATTATAACCATCGCAATAAATACTCTTGCTTCGGAACATCATGGCCGGGTATTTATTGATAAAAACAAGAATGGAGTATGGGACGGAAATGAAAAAGGATTATCCGGCATCATGGTTTCCGACGGATTGAATGTAGTAAAAACAGCCAAAGACGGAACCTATATTCTACCGGGACATGTAAAAGAAAAGTTTATCTTCATCAGTACTCCTTCCGGTTATCGTCCTACCGACACATTCTACCAAAGTATTTCATCTGGAACAGAATCATATAATTTTCCAGTTCAAGTATATGAGAACAAGATAGAAAAAGATGGCAGCCATCTGTTTATTCACTTTTCAGATACAGAAATATTCGGAGGTTCTAACGCTCAACATACGGAATGGGTTCAAAACATCCGGGACTATGCAGCGAATGAAGGGGCAGCTTTCATTATGCATACAGGCGATATATGCTATGCGGACGGACTGAAAAACCATATAAAACTTATGAATTCAGACAATATGAATACACAAATGTTTTATGGTATCGGCAATCATGATCTGGTGAAAGGAGAGTATGCAGAGCAAATGTACGAACAATATTATGGTCCTACTTTTTATTCATTCAATGTAGGAAACGTACATTATATTATGACCCCGATGCTAAACGGCGATTATCATCCTTCATATACAAAAGAGGATGTGTACCATTGGCTAAAGAATGATCTTGCCCATCTGCCCAAAGGTACTCCTATCATTATGTTCTGCCATAATCTGTTAACAACCGATGATTCTTTTATTTATGGCATCAATAAACATGAATGTATAGATTTAGATGAACATAATTTAAAAGCATGGATTTACGGACATTGGCATATCAACCATATCCATAAACATAAAAGTGCCTATAGTATATGTACTTCCAGCCCAATAGTAGGGGGCATTGACCATGCTACTGCTGCCTTCCGAATAATCAGAGTAGACCATGAAGGAAATATTTCTTCCGAACTACGTTATCCTTATCTCAACAAAACCCTGGAAATAGCTTCTATCAATAATCTGCATGTACCTGTACTGGATTCAGGAAAAATCCCTCTGTCTGTGAATTGTTATTCTACCATCTCTCCGGTGATTAAAGTCTCCTATGATTGCATTTACAAAGGAAAAAAGATAGCAAGCAATAAATCCTTAAAACAGAACACTAATTTTAATTGGTATACAGAGGTTTCCTTACCACAACAACTTGAAAGAGAACGTTTCACAATTACAGTCAAAGCTACATTCAAAAATGGAGAAACAGCACAAATCCGGAAATCATTTATATTCGATCCTCTCAAACCTGTTATTTCGGTAAAAGGTGACTGGAATAATTTTCGAAAAAACTCAGGACACACAGGCAATGCATCTGATTCTTTGACTATGCCGTTACAACTGGCATGGACTCAGAATATTAGTTCCAATATTTATATGACCTCTCCTGTTATTCACAAAGGTAATGTATTGGTGGCTTCCATGGATGAAAACAATACAGGAAAATCTTCCATTGTTTCAATAGATATACAAACGGGCAACATAAACTGGAGTTATGCGGTACGACATTCTATAAAAAACTCTATAGCTGCATCTGCCGGATTATTACTGGCACAAGATGTAGAAGGCTATCTTTATGCCATCCATACGGCAACAGGGAAATTAGCCTGGGAAAAGAAACTCAATGTAAAAAGAGTACATCCACCTCTTATTGAGGGAGTTGCCATCAATAATGATATCGTATATGCGGGCTCAGGTACAGGTCTTTGTGCTATTCGCCTGAAAGATGGAAAAGAATTATGGAGAAATGATACATGGCAACAAAATCATGGTTCTACAACTACGCTTTCTATAAGAAACAATGTATTGATAGCAAGTTCACACTGGGGAGAGTTATTTGCTCATGATGCCGTAAACGGAAAATTATTGTGGAGGGAGAGTAAGGATGGTATCCGTCATCGCTCATCTTCAGCTGTCATGCAGGGGAGTGTTCTTTATCTGACATCAGACAGTTCTTTATTCATCATCGAAGCACAAACCGGACGCATATTAGTCAGGAAAGAATTGCCGTATAATGTAAATGTAGCCTCCTCTCCCTTGGTTACTGAAAACGAAATTATATTCGGCACTGCCAAACACGGTGTTATCGCATTAGATCGCAAAACTCTTAATGAAAAATGGACATTCCGCACTGGAGATGCAATGATCTATACATCACCTTATGTTGGTAAGCCGGCAGGCAATATCGAATCAAGTCCTGTCATGGCAGGAAGTGCCATTTTGATAGGAGGTGCCGACGGGGTCATATATGCATTGGACAAGAATAAAGGTTCTTTGTTATGGAAACATGTAACCGGTGCTCCTGTTTTATCTTCTTTTGCCATTTCCGGGAATGTATTGTTAGCTACCGATTTCGGGGGAAGTGTATATGCATTTACTTCTTCTGTCGGAGTACAATAAACACTTGATAGCCTACTCTTTCAATAAACTAAAACACATATATATGAAAACCTCAAGAAGAAAATTCCTTAAAAAGGGATTAGCAGGAACACTGCTTTTAGGTGCTGCAGCCTTGCCTCAACCATTAATGGCTTTTGCTGGCATTTCTTCTGTTTCTGAAGTAAACAGAAGAAATGCCAAACGAATACTTTTAATAAGTTTGGATGGTATTTGTGTAGCTGGATTCAAACAAGCAAAGACGCCTAATCTGGACGCTTTGTTATCAGAAGGAGCCTTGTCGTCAGAAACCCGTGTAGTCATGCCTTCGGTCACTTTGCCTAACTGGACAAGCCACTTGACAGGCAGCGGGCCGGAACAACACGGTGTTGTAGATAATGATTGGAATATCTCCAGACACAAGCTACCGGCAATTGAAAAAGATGCTGACGGCTATTATCCTTCTGTATTTAAGGTCCTAAAAGAAGCAAATCCACAAATTAAGACAGCTTTCTATTATAATTGGCTCAACCTGATTTATCCTTATAACCAAAAGTATCTGGATGAAATCAACTTTTTAGAGAAAGATGCTTATATACCCAATTACGAAAAGGCTTTTAATTTCCTGTTGAAAAACAAAAAAGAGCCAACATTGGTATTTCTGTATTCGGTACACACCGATCATGCCGGACACAAGTATAAATGGATGTCACCGGAATACATACATTCCATTGAAGAAGCTGATATGGAAATAGGTAGACTTATCGACAAGATGAAACAGGAAGACATATATAATGACACACATTTCATGTTCCTGACCGATCATGGCGGTATCAATTACGGGCATGGAGGTGTTAGTACCGATGAAATGATTGTGCCTTGGGGAATAACAGGCCCCGGTATTGTGAAAGGGCTAAAAATGGTTGAGCCTAATAATACGGTAAATACCGCTTCCGTCATATTACATTTATTTCGGGTAAAACAACCACTTTGTTGGACAGGTGAAATTCCCATGTCTATTTTCAAATGAGCATTAACCATACCAATATGCCTAATTATCAATTCTATTGATCTTGTTTTCTATAATTGGAGGGAGTCTCTCCAATTATAGACTTGAATACTTTACTGAAATATCGCAAAGAAGAAAAGCCTACTACTTCCGATATTTCAGTAATATTCATTGATGTAGTGTTCATCAATACTATTGATTTATCAATGCGTTGCTTATTTACATAATCGACAATTCCCATTCCGGTAATAGTTTTTACCTTATTAAAGAGAAGAGAACGACTGATATACATATTAGTAGCCAAAAAGGTAACATCCAATTCCGGATTGCTCATATTATCCGAGATTAAAGCGTCCAATTTTAAAAGGAAAGTCTCGTCCGCATTACTGAAACTAACCTCTTTATAGGTAAGTAGATTATCTTCTTTATATCTTGACCGTATCTGTTCCCGTAATTTCAATTGATTATAGCATAATGCCAATAAACCATCCACCTCAAAAGGTTTAGGTAGAAAAGCATCTGCTCCAGTCTTATATCCTATATACATATTTTGGGAGTTATGATAAGCTGTTAATAGAATGAAAGGAATATGGCTGATTTCCAAATCAGTTTTTACCTGCCGACAAAGCTCAAATCCATTCATCCGAGGCATCATTACATCACTTATTATAATATCAGGAAGATGCAGTTTTATCTGTTCCACCCCATCCCTACCATCTTTAGCCACATACACCCGTGCAAAATAATGCCCAAGTGCTTCCTTCAAAAAGTTTCGTAAATCCGCAGTATCCTCAATTATTACTATTGAGAATTTCTCCAAATACGCATAATCAATACTAGCCACTTCCTGGCCTACATCCTCAATGGTCTTTTTAGATGACATTAGTTCGGAACTCTCATTTATTATTCCCGAAATCGGAAGTTCATAATAGAAAACAGCCCCCTTATCACAATTATTCAATGCACCGATTTTTCCTTTGTGAAGAGTTATCAGACTCTTTGCATAAGAAAGCCCGATACCTGTTCCGCCTTTCTCATGTGCACCTTGGTAAAAATTAGAAAATAAAGATTCTGTATCAACCATGCTTAACCCCATTCCCTCGTCTTTAACAGACACTCTTGCCCAATCATCTTCAGAAAGTTGGGTACTGATAATAGTAACAGTGTCCGGTTCACTGAACTTTAATGCATTCATTAAGAAATTTGAAAGAACAAACTCACATTTGTTTTTATCAAAAGGAACCTCTTTTATTCGTTCATCCAACTGATATTGCAATTTTATCCTTTTCACCTCAAACTCGTGAACAAATTTCTCACCAACAGAACATACCCATTCGTTCAGGGAATATGGTAAAATATGCAGGATTTCTTTCCCTTCCTCCAACTTCCTGACATCTAACACCATATCAATGATATTCTTCATTTGGTAAGCCTGTTTATAGATCGGAAGCAAAAGCTTATCCATCTCCTTATTATCCGGCTTATGATCTATGATCCTCTTTAATGGCGCACAAATCAAAGTAAGAGGTGTACGAAGTTCATGACTGATGTTTGTCAAAAAGCTTATTTTCTCTTCATACATTTTGTTCTTCAATTGCACTATTTCTCGTTTTTGTTTTATCTTTTTCTTACGAAGCAAATAATAGACTATGCAATATACTAATAGAGCCAATATTAGACATACGCCCACATAAAACCACGAAGTCTTCCACCACGGAGGAGTAACCACAATATGAATTATTTTTTGTTTAGGACTCCATGCCCCATCTCGTGTATAGTATGAAGCAGTTATAGTATATTCACCTATCGGCAAATAATTAATGACTAAAGTATTGGAGCCAGATCGTTTTAATTCCTGATTTAGCTCTTTTACATCAAAACGAAACAGATTCTTACGAAAAACATCTTTTTCATTCAACAGCACTTTTAATTGTAAAGAAGAAAAATCCCAAGGGATTTTTACTATATTAATAGCTTCTCGCGAATCTTCTGATAATGAAACAGACAAGCCGTCTAATAAAACATCCAACAACTCTATTTTTTGTACCGTATCAGCATCAAAATGCACTGCCGAATTTACACAGGTCATTCCTGTAACACCTCCAATCAAAATATCTCCATTTTCCGCAAGAAGAGTAGCATGAGGTATATATTCATTAGGCAACACTCCATCCCCCTCATCTAAGGATATAAAACTCTGTTTTTGTGGAGAGTAGACATACAAATGGTGTCTGGTACCAACCCAAAGCCTATCTTGCCTATCAGATATTATAGAGGTCGCTTCTTGAAAAAGATTTGTTCTTATCCGGTTACATTCTCCCGACCTTGGATTATATTGTAACACCCCCTCTACAGACGCAAGCCAAAAAACTCCGTTCTGATCCACACAAGCATCATTTAACACACACTCACCTCGATAAATTGTCTTAAAAACAGTTGTAGCTGCATCATACTCACAAATACCTTTCAAATCAAGAAGATACGTTTTTGTACCTATTGTTTTAATGATCTGAGGAGAATTACGTTCATACTCTTTACCTTTAGTAGCAACCATTGCAAACTTCTTTGTTGTAATGTCATAAATGATAACATTCTGAGTAGTACTAAACAGAATGTTATTCTCATCTATATTTGATATATAGACAGAATAACCATTTATACAGCTATTGTCGTTAATTTCTTTATTAACTAGAACGAAAGGGTAAATCTTTTGTGCTTGTTTATTAAAAATAAACAATCCCTTATTAAAAGAATAAAACAACAATTCATTTGAAGAATACTCCGCA
>ERZ1090881.804-NODE-810-length-14138-cov-85.262160_pt1 | contig 14138 bp, 17 predicted proteins | sample MGYA00478470_ERZ1090881 | MGnify/ENA primary metagenome ERZ1090881 (study PRJEB33644, sample SAMEA5815736) | chicken gut metagenome | biome: Chicken; feature: Gastrointestinal Tract; material: Caecum | place: Ireland | collected 2019-01-01 | study: A study of the...
AATATAACAGTGTTATATTGTATACAAAAACATAATAAGTGCGATTCTATACTTGAAATATAGAGATAAGTATGATATAATAACTATAGAAATTAAGAAAGGGGATAAAAATAATGCTTAAAACTGAATTTGAAAAAATGGTAGGTAGAACTATAAGTGATACACAGTATAAAGCAATCGAATTGCTTTACATGGCTTCTGACATGGATAAGTTTGATTTTGCGAAGTCAATGAAAAAAGTAGTGCTTTCTATTCCTGAAAACAAAAAGAAGGATATAAAAAGAATGTGTGTAAGAGTCTCTGGATATAGAAAAACTCCAAATCAGTGTTGGTTTTACATTAAATATGTCGAATTAGTAGACATAGACATCAAAACGGGCAAATACATTGTAAAGGATTTAGAGAGCGAAGACATTAATAAATTAAGAGACGATGGAATAGATTTACATTTATCCGGCTCATATGACATGGATTACACAGAATGTCTAGATATTAAGCATAAAGCTATTATAATTTAAAAGAAAGGAGATAAGAACTATGTTATTAACAAAAGGAGAAAAAAGCATAGGATTAGTAGAAAAGTAACCGAACATATGTTCGAATTTCCCCAAACACGAACCGAACAAAAAGCAAACAAATGTTCGGAACATACGTTCGATAGCCTAAACAAAAAGTAACCGAACATATGTTTGGAGCATATGTTCGGTCGTATATAGTCCAGATTCTCTATAATTTAGCACCAGTTATTTTTAAGAACGATTCTTTGACCGTGTCAGTATTGGTATAGTTATAGATTAATGCGAAATCACAATCACGTTGTGTGATTATAAGCATTTTTTGCATAGTATAATTCTGATCTCCAGTATCGAAATAGCATACACTAGCTTTTACTTGAACGAACGGAGCCGTGTTAAATCCTTTATCCGATAGTTTAGCGCTTTGCGGATTTAGCATATAATCTCCGCTTGATGTAATATCATCAATCGTTTCAGGCACATTTTTTACAGACATATTAGTATTATAGTCTGTAACGTCTAGAAGATATGTGTTGCTGGTTACGTTGTGATACATTACTCGTATCCGCATTCCGTTTGCGTTTGTGAACGAAAAAGTGAAATAATAGTTATTGTTATACGTGTGTTCGATATGCACTAAAGCTATTTCGTTATCTAGATTAACTACATAATCATTGTTGTAGTATTCTTTTTTAAACGAGGAAATTTTTGTTTTTACGAACGAAATACAGTTATTAATCATATCTTCTAAATTGACGTTCGATATTAAATCCCCAGAAATCGTTCTAATATTGCCGTCACTGTAAATAATCTGATTTTTCTGGAAGACGCTCTGCATGATTAGAGAATATAACTCCTCATAACCTTTTTCGTTCGGATGTATGCTATCATAAAGATACAAATTATTATATGGCATTTTAATATTTTTCACAACAGATTGTCCATTGATGATCTGATAGCCGTACTGCTGAGCCGTAAATATCAGATTCTGAAAAGCGCCGTAAAACATCTGGTTATTGCTTAACGTTGTAGGCGGCACTATATAATATACCGTACATTTTGGAGATTTGTTTTTCAGGAAAGCGATTGTGGAGCATAAAGATGATAGCGTGGTAGTCCAGTCATCATGTATATAGGGAGCGAAAAATGAAACATCAAAACCGAAATCATCCCCGTTTTGATTCCTGTTTTGGAACACGCCGTTGATATCATTTATCCCGCATAGTACGAAAACGATATCAGGCGTACTTTCGATCTGTAATAACTGAGAATAAATATTGTTTGAACTATCCATATTTGAGGATAGGAAAGCGCTATTTCGTGCGTATATATGATAAGTATTATTAGGATAATTCTTCTTCATAATGCTGTATACTCCACGGTTTTCATCGCTCATAGGCACATCATTAGACCACCAGCCCCATCCATTGCAAATTGAATCACCTATAAAGACTATGTCTAAACCGCCTTTTACTAATCTTTTATTTAATGATTCCACATCAACGCTTTTAAAAATTTCTTCGTTTATGATGTTTTCGATTGTACCGTCATCAAGCCAGTTGTCCAGTATTTTTTTGACTTCTGACGATACGTCTAATGTATCTATCCAGTTTTTCAACCATTCCTCTGTACCGTCCCATTCATTTTCGATTTCTCTAAAACGTCTAATAAACCAATCTAAATTAAATTCATGATATCCGCCATTACAGCAACCCATATTCATTACATCTCCTTTCATAAACTGGAATTGTAAATTCGTCCTCGAAAAGCAACGCTATCTGCTTATACAGATCATAACGCCTTAACTCCAACTCCTCATTAATCATTTCCTGGTTAGTGGTAACGCCGATATTACCGTGAGAGTGTAGCCCGTGTTTTTCTTCATCCTTCAGACTCTCATTTCTGGTAATATCTGTATTTTCCGTCCCCTCTATTGTCTCGTTATCCGTTGTAGTACCCCTCTGTGTAGTAGTGGCACTAGAACTACTATGTCCCTGACTCGCAGTTTCTTCTGTGCCGCTGTCTACACGTTTTTTATACGGTTGGTATACTCCACTGTCAAAAGCGCTTGTAGTTTCTTCTGCAGTCAAGTTCGGCGTTCGAGTTTGATTTCCGTTAGTATCTCCCGTCCCCGTGCTTGTTCCTGTAATGTTACTTGTCTGATTTCCATTCCTAGTACTACGATTAGTCCCGTTTCTTCCTTCTTTTCCGCTCCCTGTTCTATCGAATGTTCTCCAGTAGTCCTCATATCTATCCGTGTTCTCAATCGGATTATATTCAGCATGGAGTGCTTCCCACATTCTACCGAAGTCATGTTTCCTCGCAGAAAACCATCTCTTAACAAGGCGTTCCATTAAGAAGGGGTCAGCATAACGTGTTTCATTTCCGCCCGCATACATGAATATATAATCTAACATAGTATCCTTGTCCATTCCCTCTGGAAGTTCTATGTTATCGAGTATTTCCGGGTACGCCTTGTACATTCCCCACACCGTAAACATTACTAGCCGCATATTCTTTCACCCCCTTTAAAGCGTCAGACCATTCGAAATCAATATACCGTTTTCCGAAAATCTTCTCCACCTTATCACAGCACTTCAGTAGTCTTTCCATAACGCTTTCTATCCAGCAGTCTGTCTCACCGTTGTTCGCATTAACCTCATCTGTGATTAAGCGTTCCTTCTTCTCTGTATTGGCGTTAGGAATACCGAAATCTGTACAGAACATATTTACAATCTTGCGCATATCTACTAACATATCTGGAGTGATATAGTTAGTTTTTGCCTGCGGATTAAACATTTCCCAGCTTTTACTATCCCCCGTTTGTTTATAAAAAGCGGCCGCTTCTCCACTTTGTACCGTATCGAAAAGTTTAGCCATATTTTGAGCAATCTTTTTATCAGGTACAGCGAAAACAACAGGATTTTTGCTATTAATGATATTGACTTTGATTGCTACGTGCATTTCTGCCAGCAGTTCTGCATACGCTACAACCTTGTCCCAGATTCCACAATAATCTCTTGTTAGAGAGAAGATAACACAATCTGTGTTAATCTTTCTGACCTCCCGGTTCATAAACTGATTCTGAAAAGTCACATACTCCGGCCGTAATGCGATATTAACACCGCTGTAAGCGCCCCACTGACATATGAAGCCGTACTTGCGGCTATAGAAAACCGGGATATTTCCAGAAACAAACAGATTGTACATAAAATAATCGTCAAGGCCAAAGTCCCACTCCTCCGGGAAACTGGGCTTGAATACGGACATGACCTTGAGAAGCAAATATCTTGCATAGTATCCGGTATAAGTAGTGCAAGTGGTATAAGGCTGTACAAAGCCAGTATTGTAGAAACCCTGTGTGATAGGCGTATTTACAAAAAAATTATTACATTCAGTTGACATAAAAACCTCCATTCATGTAACCTGTAATCTCGTCAATTTCGCTCGCATATGCTCCATCTGGTTCTACTTCTGCCGCACGACATAGGCAGTAGCCACTATAGTTTCTTACAATATCCTGCTTCGCAACTGGCCGGCCAACTCTGTTCTCATTAAGTGGAGCAGTATCGCAGTAATAGCAGAAAAGTTCTATATACTTATTCCAGAATGCAGACCCTAAGCCGCCGTTAGTTCCTCGTGTGGAAGGGTCTGGTAGGAAGCAATTAACAGCGTCCGCAACGCCCTCTACAGCTTTTCCGAAATCTAAAGAGAATAGACTTCCCACCGAAGAGCCTATAGAGGATATAAGCCCTTGCCAGTCCTGACGAAGCTGTGCCATGGCTACCGGACAGCCAAATTGAGAACTTGTTCTAGCAATCGTTCTTGCGCTCTCTCCCGTATTCTGCACATCTATGTTCGTGTTAGCTAAACCGCTTATAAGGTCAAGCTGGATATTAACGTTAAGCGTGGTATAGTTATACAACTTCTCCGGCGGCAAGTCTAACCATTGATCGAGAATCCATAAGCGGTATTGCGTCCATGGGTTAAGGTTACGATAATCGTTATAGGGCTTAGGAATACTCCACGAGAAAGATAGACCGCTGTCTGTATACCAATAGTTAGGCACTTTCTTTGCGAAAATTCCTTCTGTTTTAAACCATCCGAAATATATGTCTGTATCTTCCCAGCTACTAAACTCAATCTCATAAGGAAAGTACATACAGCTAACAATATAGTCCATAGGATTAAAAAACGCTTTCACTATATCGTCTGAAATCATGCTACCATAGTTGTCACTATTGAAAAGATAATCATTAAGCAATTTCATTTGTGCGAAATCCAGCCCATAATATACTACAGGTATTCCAGCATATCCAGCGCTTTCTCCGATTGCTCCGATGATGAAGAGTCCTTGCGTATAGTCCTGCTCCACGTTGCCGACTTGAGAGCCGACATATTCTATATGTCTGCCGCCTTTTGCCGGGAACATTACGTCAGGAATATCAACATCGTAACCCGTAGCCGCTCTCACGATGTACTGTGAAGATTGCAGGATATCTCCTCTGAAAGAAGCCATGGGGTCACAAGTCCCGTCAACCTGATATGTCTGATTTCCGATATACGTGAAATTCGTGACAAAGTAATAACGTCCAAAAGAAGGAATAAAGAAATAATTATAATCCCAGCTAGGTGTAGAAAGAATAAGTTTAGGCTCTAGAATAGAGCAATTTTCTTTCAGTCGAACATCTATCACCGTTCCGCCCGTTGGTTGCTTCGTTTCATTCCTGCATTTGTTGAATCTGTAAAAAGTTACTTCCATAAAGAAAGCGGGCGGCTACTAACCGCCCTCACCCCCTTTCTATTCCAACGTGAATACAATAGCCTTTTCCGTGAAGTCATTATAATAACGGTCGCTAAAGCTAACACCGTTATTGGTGTACGCTCCTTTACCGTTGTATGGAGTCGTCCAGCCACGGTTGATAATTGTCGTGTACCCTGCGGCTTCTCTGTCGAAAATAACGCCCAGAACATTATTATTGGTAACTGCTTTTGACTGTACCGCTCCGGTATCGTCCGTATATGCGGCAGTCACGCTAATGTTCTGCGTCTGGTCAATGCTCTGCCAGTAGTTCACTTCCTCGTAGTTTCCAATATTCATGTAGCTGTCATGGAAGATATCGCCGTATACCATAGTTTTCGCTTTCTCGAAGAATGGCGTATACAGATACATTAATACATCTTCTCTCGGAGTGTGCCGTGTGATTGGCTTTCCGGCTACGTTAATCTGGAATTTCTGACTTCGCTCAGACATCAATTTCAGATAGATTTTAATTGTTGCGACGAAGAATCTAAGGAAGTCCCCAAAGTTTTCAGACTTCATAGCGTCCGCCGCTGTAAGTTCTGTTCCGTTCTGGGTATTATACAGCGTTAATACCTTAACTACGCCACCGTCAGCGTTTCCTGCTAGAACGCCTCCGATCAAATTAAGGATAGTTGCTCTTCCAAGAGCCTCATGAGCCTGCTCCCTCTGGTCAGCCTTGTTCTGATACATGCCTGCCATAAATGCCTGGAAGTTGTAAGGATTCGAAAATGCTATGTTGAGCTGATAGTCAAATACAGACCATTCCTGAAGCCAGGTAGCCTGCCCGTAAAAGTTTGTCTGTAAAATCTGGGTCTTAATGACTTTGTACATATCCACGCTTGAGCCGTCTGTTAATTCCCACGCCGGATTTTCTTCCATCGGAGTATCCACATAGTTAAATTTTCGGATAGCATTTCCCCATTCTGCATTGCTCCGCTCAAGATTGCGGAACTTGCGTGTATATGGGCGCATAGAGATAATATCCCGGTTTGTAAACATCTGAGAAATGCTTTCCAGTAATACGTCTGGAGCGCATTTCAGGGCTGTCTGAGCAACGCTTACAAAAGAACTTGTGTCCACTACAGCCGCTGGGTTCAATCTCGCCTGTCCCAAAATCGTGTTAAGCAACGTTGCAATCTGGACAATGTTCAAATCTCCTCCTGCCATTATTTCACACCCCCTATATTATTGTTCGCTGGAGCCGCAGGAGGGTTGGCGCCTATCATATCCGCAACTACTCCCTTAACGTCATACATGTTCATGTTCGGTACATTCATGTACTGCTCCAGCATAACATCTTTCATAGGGTCTACCTGCACTGGAGCAGTAGTATTCTGTGGAAGTACGGGAGTATACTGACCATTACTTCCAAACTGCGGTTGTACCATCTGCTGTGGCTGTACCATCTGCTGTGGCTGTATCATCTGCTGTGGCTGTATCATCTGCTGTGGCTGTACCATCTGCTGTGGCTGTATCATCTGCTGTGGCTGTGCCATCTGCTGTGGCTGTACCATCTGCTGTGGACGTTGAAAACTCTGCTGGTTCAGCGCCGTGATTTGCTGGGCTGTGTACCCAGCCCTAGATAATGTAAGAATGTCTTCCAGTGTCATTTCTCTTTTTCCTCCGTTTCTGCATTGTAAAAAATGCGTATTGCTGATTAGCTGTTATATACCATTCAGGTATCGGTTTTCCTGGGCCGACTGGCGGCAGAGGTCCGACATTCTGTAGGTAATCGTACCAATAACGGGCTTGTGTCCTTCTTTCATTTTCGACCTCTACCCCTGCCCGCTCATAATTGTGTAGCCATATGCTTGCACAATCTTCTGGAGATAGGTCGCTTGTTTTGTATTCTTCTAAGGATTGCGGCCATGCGCTTGTAGCAATCCATTGGCCGGGTGGAAGGCCTAAGTCGATAAACGTATCTTGAGCGAACCCGTCATCTCGTTCGTAACCGTTAGCGTCCAACCAATCTGTGATATTAGTTGCAGGTGTATTCTGTACTAGACCATAGCCTAAGTTATAATTACCCTCATCTAAGTTCTGCCATACCCCCGGATTAATTGTAGATTCTGTCTGTTCGTTTCCCAGTAGCCCGGCTATTGCGTTAAGTGTCCAACCTTTTGCTGACATATCGACATATTGCACAACCGCATTATTTTGCATTTCTTCCATACTTAAGTATCGATTTCCGGTTATCCACTCGTATGCAATGGTGCCCTGGAAACGATAGCAGTTATCCCAGGTAGACGGATTGCTGTCATAATCGTTAATGCTAACCTGATCTGCTAACGGGTAACGATCTGTATGCGCTCCCATTGTACGGCGACCTTCATACACCATTTCGGTATGCTGTCCGTAACTATTATTACGTACAAGGATATCGCCCGGTTGCCATTCGTCCGTAACTGGAATGCTTATAGCGCCCAGTCCGATAAGAACGGCTCCCATTGTGAACGTTGTGAATGCATTGTTGTCTGGAGCATATCCGGGTGTCTCCCAGCCACCTGCCAAAATGGCGTAGTTGATGAAACTTGAACAGTCGTAGTAGGTTATACCGTTAACTGTTTGCTGATTTCTGTATGTCTGAGAGTATCCCACGTTAGGTGCGTTACATATATTAATTGCCCATTGGTAGGCTAGAGATAGATTAGCCATTAAGCTTTCTGCTCCGCTCCACACGTGGCCTGTATTAGACGTACATGCCACGGAGCGCCGTTCTCAAAAATGTAAGACGGCATATCTTTTCCATAACAGTCCTTGTATATTGTGTTAAGTATCGTGATCTGATCTGGATGTGTTAAGTAGTGCACCTTCCTACCATCAAACCAGTATACTTTCCCGGTATCTTTTACCGTATACAGACAGTTCATTCTCCCTACCCCCCTTACATCAACTGCTTCTTCCAGTCGTTTTTTCAACTCGTTTATGAAATACTCTACACAAGCTTCTCCATCCCCATGCAGTTCACAAGACCTATGGGGGCATGCTGTAGAAGAAAACTGCTTATGTATGCGAACCGTCTTCTTATTCGGTGCCCAGCCGTAGAGTTTAAACCACTCGGCTACAAGGTCAAGGGCTTTCTGTTCATTCTCACGGAAAACAGTCTCGTCTCCCATGCTTTGGCAGATTTCCACGGATAAGAAGTTTGCATTACCATAGCTGTTGCCGCAGTGCCATGCCTTGTTCGTTAAGTCCTCGGCCTGTAAGATACCGTCCTCTGCCACATAAGCATGTGCAAAGCCGCTTTCCGGGTTATGGTTAGGGAGCCAGCCCGCATAAAAGCTCGCTGTGGCCTGTCCGCTACCTGCGTCATTATGAAAACAAACTCCCAGAGGATTCCCGGAACGTCGACCTGCTACGCCGTTGAATATGCTCATGTCTCCACCTCTTTTTCTTCTGCTTCTACCTGCATTTCCCGAATAAGGTCATCCGGGCTTACTACTGTAATGTCAGACATTTTTTTCACCCCCTAACGAATCTGAAAGCTTTGTGAGCGCAATGGTAAGTTCATTAATTGCGCTCGTGAATTTGTCAGTTTCTTCCTTATGGTTCTCCTGTTCTCTGTAGAACAGATAGGCAAGTACGCCGCAGGCCACGATAGGAAAACCAACGCTACTGATAAGCTGTGTTACTGTAGAAACATCCATATTATCACCTCCTTAATGTTTCACGTGAAACACTACTCGATTAGTGTTTCACGTGAAACATTAAAGTGAGGGCGGGTCAGGTGGTGTTCTCCGTCCCGGCTGGTTCCGCCAGCCTACACCGTGGGACTTGCCGCCCTCTAATCATTATAATAACCTATGCTACAATATCTGTCAAGAGTCTTTTCGCTCTGTATGTCTCGAAAAATAAACGATTATCCATATATGCTCCGTACATCTCACGGCCGTGATTCTGTGCGAATTGCAGGTGTCCGTAATCACTGTCCGCATAGGATTCCTTCACTTTCATAGGACACACGGAGATATAGTATTCACTTCGAGACTTATGCATATAGATATAGTAGTCGCCAATACTCCACAGCGGAACATATTCTTTTATGTTTAGCGAACGTACGTTCGTAAAATCGTCATAGGCGAACTTGTTTTCAAAGGCCATTGCATTGTATTTCAAACCTTTTGTGAAACGGTATAATACTGTGTTGCGCTTCGCTTCCTCGAACTCGTTATTTTCCAATAACGAGAATGTATATCCTCTTTTACCGTCAATGCGGAAACGCCTACCCCTATTAATCATTTTTTCTACCGCTTCAGTTAATTCAAGGTCTAACATGATCGGACAGTCAATATCATTAGCATTTGCAAGGCAAAACATCTGTAAAGGCTGACCGCCGTTAAACTCTCTATTACGGTTAATTGTTTCATATGCGTCCATCAACATGCGCCCCTCATCTTTCTTACACATTTCTCCGGGCAATGGTATGAACTCGTCAAAGATAAGATAATCAATGTCGCTTGCGTCAAAACCACGGATATTAGATAGAGTATTCATTGCACAGCCATATCCGATATGCTTATTGTTATGGAATAAAGCGTAAAGGTCTTTGGAAATTTTTTCTATTTCCACATGCATTCCCGTATCCCGTTCAATCGATTTAAACGGCGACAGAGAAACACGCACTTTGGTTTCGTCCTCCATTTCAAACTCTTTTTCCTCACATATCTGTTTAAGCTGCGTCTGTGAACGTCGCATGAAAATGAACTTCCTATCATTCTCAAGCATGTCCTTCAGGGCACCGTATGTCTTTCCGGTTCCACGGCCACCGACCACAAAGTTAAAAGCCATGCGGTATTTATATAAGGAAGTAATGCTAAAATAGTTTTTTGTATCAAATTTCTTCATAATAATCCTCTATATAGAAAATGTTTCACGTGAAACATTTAAGTGTTTCACGTGAAACATCTATTCTTAATCAAACATTTCAACAGTTACAAACTCACGCCCGGCTTTTGTCTGACCAGAGATCTTGCGGCACTGGAAGTCTAATCCGAAGTTATCTACCATTTCCAGGAAATCACGCTGGAGTGTGGCGGAAATACTTGTAAGCAATCTTCCTTCAGCCGTTACAATAGCAAGGACTGTGTTTGTTTCGCCCTTGTCGTTTTCGTCGATATACTGAACGAAATTTACGGGGTCAATCACTTCCCCATCAGGCAGATTCTTAACCTGTTCCGCCGTCTTGCTGTGCGTAATCGCAAATAACTGTTTCTTTGTTGTTTCTTCATCAAATACTCTAATAATTTCTTTTACCATTTCTTATTCCTCTTCTTTCTTCTCAACTTTCTTCGCTTTCTCCATGAACTCTTCCATACTCATTTCCAGAGTATATGTCTCTTCTTCTGCCTTAATATCAGGCAGAACTTTTTTTGCGGCGTTCAGTTCACGCTCTGTAACGAGCTTGCCGCCTACGTTGTAGAATGTTCTTGTAATCTTCATATGCTCACCACCTTTCTTATATAATGCATTATACTATAGTTCGTTTAAATAATCAAGGGAAAAATCTAGTTTTTCCAAAAATTCATCCGTTACACCTAATTCGTAGGTGCCGTTCTCCATATGGACTCCCGCTCCTGTCAAAAACGTACAACCGTCTACAGTAATATACCTAGCGTTCTGCCAGTCATTGTAACGCACAGTCCGTCTGCCGCAGTCTGGAAGGAATATCTTGCCTAACCGGAAATCTGACAGACTGGAAAGCTGTGCCGCACCTTTCTTCTTATCTACTCCTGCCAAAGTTAAGTGCAATTCACCGTCCTGTATATATGCGTACTTCTTAGCACCCCACGTGCGAAAATATTTATAACTCTTCTCTTGCTCCGCTACGCCCATATAGTGCCGTACGCCTTTTCTGTCATCTGCATACGCTCCATATTGTTCCGCTAAAGCCTGTACCTTCTTATTATATAGCGTTACTTCTTCACTAATATCCACGCCCCAGACTTTTGTACTGTCCGTATCGTTGTAAGCGTTCCCGTCCCCTGCTATGTGAATCATATCCCGCAAGTTATGTCGAGCATGGGCTGTGGTGTATGTGCCTACCACGTATGGTAGAAAATTGTTGCGGTTAGTGCTATACTCTTTTAAGGCTTTAGCAATATCTGGTTTTTCTTCTGTCCATTCCCCATCTGACGAAATGTAATAGGTGGAGTGTATAGGATTAGTGAACGCCATGCCGAAAATGCCGTTAAGCTTGTTTTTATCCTTAGCGTACAGATATTCGTCCACAGCCTTAAGGCTTGTCTTGTGAACATAATACTGTATTATTACTTCTCGTATTTCTTTAGGCAACATGCCTCTATCCGCTACGTGAAATTCACTAACCGCACATTCGTCCCAGTCATATTCCTGCTGTATTATATCGTAGTCTAGTTCAGTCAATGTCATTCCTATTACGGGGCTGGATAATACACGTCCATTGTATAATGCTGTCTTCCTAGAGTTATAGTCATAACACTTCGAAAAGCTTATATATGGGTTCGTGACACCGTGTTTTATCCGGAGATTGCGGAAATGTATGCGAAATAGACAGCATTTCCTATCTAGATATAGTTTTAAGTCGCCCTCTGATCTCACTGTTGAAATCTTCGTGAATCTTGTTACTGGATAATACATACAGCACATAGAGAACGGGTATGAACTGGAAAAATCGTAGTTGTCCACATCTTCCAATATCTGCCCGGCGTAATGTCGGTTTGCATGCGTATCACCACCCCTATTAGCTTCTAATATAAGCTCGTACACAAGCGGTGTCATAGCGCACTTTTTAAACCACGCCCAGTTCTTCGGATTCTTCTTCATGGCGTTTCGGCAGTCACGGCGTACATAGCCTGTAGATGTCATAGGAATTGTTGCTAATGTATCTTCTTCAAGTAACTTACATATTGCTTCATGTAACCCCATTACATCACAAAATGTATACCACATTTCTAACTCTGTAAACAGTGTTTCCGGAGTACGGATTTTAGAATAATCAAAATATTCTGTTGCTTTTTTGTGGGTCGCTCCTGTATATTTGCAGAACTTGTCTAAGCTCATGTTACTGAGCTTATATGAACACCGGAACTCCATTCCACCGCTTGTTGCCTTTAAGACTTTCCGCTTATCCGTAGCGAAAGTGGAAGAGAAAGGGTCAATCGAGCGTAGGAACTGATACTCAAAAGATAGGTTATGCACATAGCAGACTATTCTATGTTCATTGTCAGCGGCGAACATCTGTTCGATTTTCCTCTTGAACTCTAACCACTCGAACCAGGTACGGCCGTGCACGGCGTAACGCCAGGAGCCGTCAGAAGAACCTAAACAGGCTTGCCAAATGTACATATATCCTATGTACTCGTCCTGATAGACTGTAGATGTACTTTCGATATCGAACGTTAAGAACGTGTCAAAATATTCAATTTTCTTCCTGCCTGTATAGGTTTTTCCGCTTACAATGCGAATGTATGGGAAATCATCAACATTGTAATAGCGCTCGTTGCCGTAATGTCTGAATATATACACTATCTCGACCTTTCTTTCTCTATATAAGATAATCCTACCTTATTATATAATTCGTCCCAGCTATCAATTTCCTGCCGCCTGAAATCACTTAAGGCCGACATTATCGAATCATAGCCTACTTTATTTTCTGTTGCGAAGTCGTAGAACTCAATTAATTCTTCGCTAGAATAGCCCAGCTTCTTCAAGTGCTTCACTGAAGCGCTAGACATGTACTTCCAGAATAAATCAGGAGATTGCTGGAAGGACGGTAGGTTAGCGAACTGCCGTGATGTTTCACGCTCAAAAGCTCGTATACCGCCAACTGTACTTGTTTTTGCGTTTAAGAACCAGCGGAGTTCGTTAAGTTCCTCTCGTAATGTGAACAAGTCCATTTCACGGTTGCCCTCATAGAATCTAGTTCTTTCTGTAGGCTGTAGGTATCCGCTCATTGTAGTGGCGTATACATAAGCCTCCGTGTATCCGGCTCGCTCTATCTCCCGCATTCTCTGATTTGCCCTTTTAGCAAGTCTTCGGCGGAGTTTGTTTAACTCCGCCAAATTATAGGAACTTGCTTTTCTCATATCAATCAGAGGAATTTCTTCCTCTTTACGCTTGAAAGCGTATTTCGCTAAGTGACCTTGTGGCATTTATACCCCCTCACTTTCTACATCTGTAATCATATAGGTACAGCGCTATACATATAACTGTACCTATAATTATTGTGCTTAGAACGTCACCTTCCATCCTCTTTCAAGTCCTGCCTTTCTAAAACAATATTCAATTACTTCATTAATCTCCTCAGCAGTTGCTTCGAAGATTAATGTATCTTTATCACAATATCGAGTAGATATCGTATTGTGATATCTGACAGTTATTCCAGCACCGAAACGACCGTTATATCGAGCTAAGTATCTATAGCCCTTTCTAACGTAGCCGCTTGCTAGTGCAGGTCTTTTTGTTGGTGTGCCGAAACGTCCGGTTAAAGTGCAAACTATCATGTTTGCGATTCCTTCGTCAACTAATCCTAAACTTAATTCTCCTTTTGTTAATAACATTTCTTATCTCCTTTCTTTAGATAAATTACAATTTCATCACAGTTCTCTTTAATCAGAAACATATCAACATTTGCGCTTAATATATTATTGCCGCTCATCACTAATTCCACGTATGTCCCTCTGTAGAACTCTTCAAAATCTTTATTTATAATCTTGATATTGCTTGTTACGTCTACGTTAGAGCAAGTTATTAACAAGTCAGAAACTAACATGATATCAACTCCTTTCTTAATTTCCTGTCTCTTATACACATCTCCGAGCCCACGAGACTAGCGCTCATCT
>ERZ1090881.807-NODE-813-length-14124-cov-5.468974_pt1 | contig 14124 bp, 15 predicted proteins | sample MGYA00478470_ERZ1090881 | MGnify/ENA primary metagenome ERZ1090881 (study PRJEB33644, sample SAMEA5815736) | chicken gut metagenome | biome: Chicken; feature: Gastrointestinal Tract; material: Caecum | place: Ireland | collected 2019-01-01 | study: A study of the...
GGACGAACAGCAGGAGCCAGCTCATCCAGTCGCCGCCCCAGCCGTTGCCGAAGCCGCCGTTGTTACCCTGATAGACCGGAGCCACAGGCATGGTCATAACAGTGTTGTCATTGGAAAGAGACATTGCAATTTCTCCTTTGATAAATTTATTTCAAAATCCGGCCGGAATTTTGATTATTGATAGCAAATATTCAAAGTGTACTTAGAATGTTTGATTATCTGTTAGCAAATCCAGGAATAAATTGAAAGGTGTTTGCAATCTGCTGGGCCTGTTGCCTGGCTTGGTTGTACTGTTCCTGGGTAATTTCGCCGGACTGCATTTTCTCCTGGATGATAGCGTTTGGGTCTTTACCCTGCATCCCATTCCGAAACTGCTGGAACCGTTGCCAGAAGTTCATGGGATGTTTGGGTTGCATAGCCTGATAGAAAGGGTTCATTCCGTATCCTCCTTTGTCGTTGTCTTCTTTGTAGGCTTGGGAGCCTCTTTAACCGCCGTCAGCTCGTTCAGGCGGGCCTCCAGAGCCTCCAAACGGGACAGGGGCGCATACTCTACCGCCGTAGCTTGCTGGGCCTGTACGGGCCTAGAATTGCGTTCTACAAGGTCATAGATTTTCATGGACGGTTTGCCGGAAGCATCTGCCTGCTTGAGGTAGACCACCGGGGAATTGCTGTCCCAAAGAGTGACGGCGCTATTGGGAGCCACAAGATAGTTGGCCGCCTCCATCTCGTTCTGCACCCACACAATGGAGGGGGGTGCCTGCTGCTGCGGCACCTGCTGCATATTGGGCTGATATTGCTGCTGCCGAAGCTGTGTCAGCTGGTCGGCCATTGGCGGCTGATAGTATTGATAGCCGTAGTAGGGGTAAGCCAAATCACGTCATCCTCTCTTCCAAAAGTACAAAACAATCTCATTCCCGCTGTTCCAGGTGTCTATGATGTCTCCGTCGATTACGGCTACTACATGGGCTGCCAGGGCGAGCAGGTATGTGCCATGTCGATATTTCCTTGAGAACTCTCTAACGGTCATATCATAAGGGGGTGAACTGCGGCGAAACCCTCGTTTTTCGAGATATTTCCCCCACACTTGGTTGCTTGACGGCATATTGGCCTGAAGCGCGCCCTCTATGCAAATCCCCCAGTATGTGGTATCCCAGTCCTGGTCAAGCGCCGTCGATATCGCCCTGACTGTACAGTCACCGACATTCCGCCCGTATTTATTTTCGTTCCACGAGATGTAACTCACGGCGTGTATCCATCTCCTTCAGGGCCTCCAGCGCAATCACATAGGTCTCAAGGCCCTCATCGTCCCCCTGCGCCATATACCACATGGCGGTCTCTGCCGCGCAGTCCTGGGACATACCGGCGGCCACCATGCGCTCTACCAATGTCATATCTCTACACGTCCTTCCAACAAAAAATGGAGGGCGTGAGGGAGGGCGCCGACGTGTAGCAACCCTTTATCCTCACGTCCTCCATGCTTAAATTTTCGCATAAAAAAAGAGGGATAACCTTTCGGCTATCCCTCATAAAACTGTCACGAAACCGTCACAGCACCTTATGGATTTTCTTTTTGATGTTCTTGATTCTGCGGTCAACCGTGGATTCCGACATGCCCAGCTTCATGGCGATTTCAATTCTGGAGTGGTCTTTGACGCGGAGGTTAAAGACCTCCATCTCCTCCGGCGTAAAGTTGCAGACCTGCCGGAAGAACGAACACTCCAGCTCCGTGAACTCTGTGCGGATATTCAAGGGTTATCCCTTCTTCCGCTTCGCCACGTTGCGGGCCTTTTCGTCATCCTCCTTGCGCTTGATCCGGGTTCCCTTGGACTTCCCGTCCCTCCTGATCTTTGCCGTTATTCTCGCCATTTAGAATGTCACCTCCGACATCCCCCTGAACAAGATTCGCGTTGCCAGAACCGTCTCCGCTGTCCACAACAAAAGTGTCGAACATAGACCACTTCCAATCGTGGTAAATGCTCTGGCCGACGTTGCCCACGATGGAAAACACCAGGGCAACCACCAGCCACTTGATAACCTTCATCTTGAAGGCGTCGTGTTTCTGGAGATCCTTATACATCTCAGAAGCCAGCGGTTCTGTATTCCTGTTTTCCTCCACGCCATCACGTCCTTTCAGGGGTTATTTTACCATGTTTTTTGCCCGTTATCAATGCCCTAGTGCCACGGAGTATCCCGAATACCAGACGCGGCATATCCGGCAGCATAATACAGAGCATCCTTGGTTTCAGAATCGATATCCATGCTGTTGATCGCGGCGAGAACTTTCGCCTTTTTGGAGCCGGAAATGGTATTCCCTTCTGCGTCCTTGTCTCCGGTCAGGCCGGATGTCAGGATTTTGTACTCCACAAAGACATTCTGTGTGACACCTGCCTCTTTTGCATCGTCCGCCCAATCAGGATTTTCTGCAATCAGAAGTCTGGTTTTGCTGTTTCCGGTAATTCCAGCGGACGTCATTGCTTCGCTCTTATCCTGCAGGGTCATTCCATCTTCAAGGCTGGTTCTGTACAGGATATAGCTGGACGGGTCAACGCCGCTGCTCTGCGCTTTTGCAATCCAGGAATCCGGCTTGTAGTCGCTGATTTCCGCCTTGGTTACGGCATCCGCGTACTGGTACACATCGCTGATCACAGCCGCCTTCTCACTGTCGGTCAACCTCTGGTATGCGCTTCGGTCAATCAGACTGTTCAGCATATCAAACTGCATTTGTCCGCGCTCGGTGGCATACTGCACATACTGGTCGGCGCTCAAATCCACCCGCTCGCCGTTGACAGTGATGTAGCGGTTCGGGCGATCCGGCACCACTCCGCCGTCTCCGGTCTGCGTATAGAGCCTATGAATTTCTTCGTCCACCGGGGTAACGTTCAGGCTGGACGTATAGGCGGGGTTTAGGAAATTGTTGCCCGCCCGAAGAACCAGCGGCCCGTTGCTCTCCTCGCGGCCCCATGCGTCGATATAAGGGATCTGCTGGTAGTCCCATCCGGGGATCCGTGCACTGGCTCTGCCGATGGCGTACTGTACATCGGTGGGAACTCCGACCTCAGGAAGCCCACCGGGGAGGTCGATGGTGAGTGCCTTGTCCGTGTAGGTGCTCATGCGGTTTTCCTCTCCGGTGCGCTCAAACTGACCGCCCAGCGTAGGAATGGCCTGTGTGAAGTAGCTGACAACTGCGGAAGACGCCAGGGCGCCCAGTTTGTTTTCAGAGAAGGACACGCTGTCAATCACATCATTGAGGGACTGCAGCATGGACAGCTCCAGCATGGGGTCAGAGACAGATTTCAGCGCGGTCATAATGCTGTCTGTGGTATTCCCGCTCTGGCCCATGGAGTCCATCAGTTCCACTCCCATGAAGAAGGGGAGAGCCTCCGGGGCAAGCCAGTCCAGGGTGACGTTTCCGCCTCCGGGGAGATTCAAAGCATAGTTCTGGCTGCCGGTCAGTTCGTTAAGTCTGTCCTGATTCTCGTCGTCTCCGCCGCCGCTGGTCACAATCCCCTGGGAAAACAGATAAGCGCCAAGCGCAAACAGAGCGGATCCGGTCAGGCCGGACGCAATGTGATCAATGGCCTCCGCGCCTGTCATATTACCACGCTTCACCTGAATCAGGTCGGCGGTCAACGCCTTTGCCAGTCCAGCCGGGCTGTACTCCAGGCCGCGCACCAGGATGTTGGCCGGAGTGCGCTTAAAGGGAAGGATGGCTTCTCCAGCCGGGCCGAGGACATTTGCCACCTGAACAACCTTATCGGATACTTTGTTCCTGTCCTGGTAGGTGGCTCTCAGGGCCTCCTGCCCGGCATAGTCCCGCGCCCGGGCCATCAGGTTAGCGTCCACGGTGTTGGTGCGCATCTGCTCCGCCGTCACGCCGTTGGCCTGCAGATACCCGGCCAGAGCGTCGGCGTAGGTAATCCGTTTGAAGATGGTGTCCTCAAACTCCAAAAGCCAGGAGTTGCCCGTCCGTGCAAGCTCCAGAGGCTTTGCCCGGAAGATTCTGCGGCGGCTGTTGATTTCGCTGCGGATGTCGTCGTACTTATTCCCGGAAAGGACGTTTCGGACATTGTCCCAGTCGTTCCATGCCGCTTTATAAAGGGCGGGATTCGCGGCAAAAGATTTTGTCCTCTGCAGCCGGCCGCCTCTGGCAAGGGCAACACCAGCCTCAATGGCGGCCGCCGTGCGGTCTTTGACAATTCTAAGGGGCTGGAAAAACATGTTGCCTGCAATGTTTCGGATGTGTGTGCGGGGGTTGCCGAGCATGGCCAGATATCTCCAGGCGTTCCACTTGTCCTTCCATGTGGACGGCACCTGATCTGCAATGTTCTGGTAAATTTTATCCAGAACCACGTCTCGGCCGGCCTGGTCAGTCTGCTGAAGAAATTCTTCAACTAGACTCTCTGAAATCATGATTTCAGTCTGACCAGTAAGTTCTTTGGTGAGCATTTTGGAGTAGTCAAGGGAGCTGTCAAGCCACGCATCAAACGCCGCCAAAGCGTCAGGGTCATTTTCAAACGTGTCAGAGATCGTGTCTTTTGCGGCCTGCCACGCCTCATTATATGCTTCCTTGTTCTGGAACAAGTCTACAATCCGGTCGATATTTGAGCGTTTCTTCCCGGTTTGGAGCCTTTTGGGGGCTGACTCATTCGCAAACTTTCTGAGATCAGAAAGGATGGTTTCAGAAACGCTTTTCGCTTTGTCCTTTGGAGCGTTTACCCTTCTGGACAATTCATCGGCAAGATTTTCACCGACACGCTGCATCCAAATTTCAACAGGGACATTATCTTCTGCGCTGGGGCGCCTTCCTTTCTTATTGCCTATGGTCTTGTTGAGGTTATCAACGGCCTTCTGCGCCGCGTACAGCTGCGCCGTAGGGGACAGCTTGCGGAGGATAGAAGCCGCCTGCACCGCCTGCCCGGCGGTGGTCTCCATCTGTGCATACAAAGACAGAAGTTCCGCCGTGGCATTGGCGTCTCCGGCATTGGCCGCATTCACCAAAAGCTGCTGGCCAAGGGTGGCAATGTCCTTGGACACCACGCCTTTACTGACTGAGTTCCGGAACTCCTCCAGAGCACCCTGATACTCCTTGTTCTGAATGGTCTTGACCGCGCGGTTGATGGATGACTTGTCGCTCACCCGGTTGTAGGACAGCTCACCACGGAGAACCATGTTCTGGATATCTGCAATCGCCTCGTCCGGGATGGCCTTTGCGCCCATGGCGGTGGCCGCCGTTTTGCGGATTCTCCGCCCCTGAGGATCTGTGGTGGGCACGTCCACGTCACGGGCGGCGTTGGCCCCCTCCGGGAAGAACTCCTTGCTGGATGCCACGAACTCTGTCCATGGACTGGCTTTGTTGGCGCCGACTGCCGTTTCTGGAAGGTTTTCTCTGCCGGAGCCGTATACATCGTACGCAATATCCTCCGAAGGAACCGTACGCGGCTGTTCCGCAGAGGCTGGGGCAGTGCTTCCCGCCTGTGCATTGACATTTTGCTCTCCGGGGGGTATACTGGATACAGTAGGGGAACCTTCCGGCTCCCCGAGCGGCGTACCGTTGCGGAGCGGCCCATCAGCACCCTGGCTGGTGGCCTCCGATTGGAATAGCGGTGCGCCGCTTTCGTTGTCCAAGATTTCCCCGTGGCGTTCAGCCCTCTGATAGTCCCGAATCACCGCCCCCGTATTGGAGGCGGTATTTTGCTGCTCCCCGCCGGGCAGCTCTGCCCGCATGGCCCGCTGGTATACAGGCGAACCGGCCTGACGGTTCTGGACTTCTTCAGCTGTGGGAAGCATTGTCAGCAGGGGATTGACCGCCTCGCGCCTTGCCTGCATATCCTGTGAGATTCTCTGATTCGCCCGGTTGATGATATCCTGATTGGAACCCACGGCCTGCCGCACATCTCGGATATCGGATACTGTCCTGGACACCGCACCGGGCAGCTCCAACCCGCCCTGCAAAACTCCGGCGGCCAGGGAACCCAGCGCCGCGCTCTGTAGGATTTCCTGCGGCGTGGCGTTCTCCGCCTCAGGGTTATACATGGCCCTTTGGAGATAAGGGGTAACTGCGGTGGACAGGGCCTCCTCCGCGCCCTCGCCCGCGATGTCCACAGCCCGGTTGAGTACCGGGTTCTTTGTTACAGCGGAAACCACATCGTTCAAGCGGCCCTTCCCAAGAGCCGGTGTGCCTCCGGCGATGCCCTCGATGGCGCTCTCCAGGAGGCCGGAGGCCGCGCCGTAGGCCAGAGCCTCGTTGGTGGTCGCACCCTCCTGCTTTGCCTGCTGTGCGCTCTGTCCGGCGGCCTGAAGGCCGAACAGGGCCCGCCCCGCGTTCGCCCCACGCTGGGCCTCTTGGGCCGCGTTGAGGGCGTTCCCTGCGGCGGATACTGCGCGCGCCGCGCCAATGCCGGGGAGCATCTGTGCGATGGTCTGCTCCACGCCGGTGACCGTTTCCATTCCTCTGGTCGGGTTGTATCTTTGCCTGATATTTTCTTCATACTCCTGTGTGGGGCTGGTGGTCAAATAGTGTTCTGCCACGCGGCCGCCCCATTCAGAGACGGGGTTGGGGGCCAGGCCGCCAAAGGATGTAATTCCTTGGACAGCCTTACCGAATCCTGCGCCCAGGAAATCGGATACCCCTTCCGCAGCGCCAAGAAGTCCGGCGCCGATTCGTTCAGAGGCATACGCAAAGTCCCGTGCCGCCTGCTGTGGAGAAGAAGGAAGAACCGTCACGCCTGCCAGAGGGCTTGTGCTGGCTTTGGGCAGAACGATCCCGTCACTCACCGCCTGCGCCTTTGCCTCCTGGGTAATTCTGCTGGCAAGGTCACCGGCGGATTTTTTTGTATGCGTTTTCTGTGCCTGCTTTCCCTCTTGCAGTGATTGCAAATACCTGTCCTGTTCTTCCGCATCCTTATGCATGCGGTCAAGCAGTTCTTGTACGCTTGCCATAGCTGCCCCCTTACTGATATCCCATCATGGCCATAAGGTAACGTGCATCCTCTTCGCTGATGCTTCCGCTGTTCAATGCGGACTCAATTCTGTCTGCAAACACTTGTGTCACATTAGCGCTCGTACCAGGATTCACATGCTGCCAACTGGTCAATATATTTCTCGCCGCAGGGGAGAGCGTGGAAGCCGGCCGGTTCAAATTGATGTTTTCCAAGATGCTGTCCACGGTTTTCTTCTGAGTGTTGGAACCGTCACCAATTCCATTGTTTCCGACCACATTATTGTTTCCACCTCCGCCGCTATCCCCGGTTCCTCCGCTCATCCTACCTCCACCCGATGAACCTATCTGGCTGTTCAGCTCCCTCAGATAGGCGTTTCTCAATGCGTTCACGTACTCCTGGGAATAGCCGGACTGGGCGATCAAGTCGGCGCTGGGCGTGCCGCCGGCGGCCAGGATGGCGTCAATCTGCGCCTGCGCCAGTGCCTGCGCGTCCGCGTTCTGCTGCTGAACCAAAGGATTGTTGCTGGTGTCCCAGCCAAGGGATGCCAGTCCTCTGTAGTCGCCCATCTCCGCCTGCATCAGGGCTTCTTCCAGGGCGTTGGCCCGGTCATTCGCCTGGCTGGTCAGCTCGTCGGAGAACTGCCCATAGGCAAAATTCCGGTCGGTGTTGTACTGATCCAGTGCGGCGAGGTACTGGTTGAAGTCGTTGTTCTGCAGGCCGAGTGCGGTCTGCAGGTTCTGGTTTGCCATGTTGTAGTCGTTCAGGTAGTCGTTGTAGGCAAATTCCCGGTCGGTGTTGTACTGGCTCAGAGCGTTCAGGTAGCGGTCGTAGTCGGTCTGCTCCTGCCCCTGTACGACGCCCAGGTCGGAGAGCTGCATGTCGTAGTCGTTCAGGTACTTGTTGTAGGCCAGTTGGTAGAGCTCCGGGATTTTGTCCGTGAGCTGGGACGCGTAGTAGTTTCCCGCCTGGGCCGCCGCCGTGGTGGCGTAGGAGGAAGGAAGTCCTCCGGATGCCGCCGCCGCAGCGCCCAATGCGTCCGCCGTGGCACGGTCGCCCTCCCGGTTGTACTGCTTCCGGTACTGCTGGTACAGAAGGTCGGTCTCCGGGTCGTAGGAGAAGTCCGGCCGGTCAAGAATCCCCTGGATCATCTCCTGGATGGTGGGATCCCATCGGCTGGTGTAGGTGGGCGCGTCCTCATAGGTGAAGTCACCGAAGTTCTTCTGCGCGTTCCACAGGTCTGCAATGTCGTCGTCATAAGCGGAGCCGGAGTAGGTGGGCGCGCTCCCATACTGGAAGTCTATCGGGGACATCACGTCCTTGACGAAACTCCCCCCGTCAGCGCCGCCGGTGTATCCGCCCCAGGAACTTCTCAGCTCCTCCGCGCCCCGGTTGGCCGCCGCGCGGTCTGCGTCGGAGGTGGCGTTGTGGTACCGCTTCTTGTAGTTCAGAATGGACATGCCGAAATCGGGGTCGCTCTGCGCCCTTTGCAGGTCAGCTTGGGAGAACTCGTTGAGGAGCCCGCTGCTCTGCGCGTTCTTTCGGAAATCTTCATAGGTATATCGAGCCATTGGAATCTCCTTTCTACTGTCTGCCTGGCTGGCTTTTCAGCTCGCTGCCGATGTAGTTCTCCCGCACCAGGGAGTACATCCGCCACCCGCCGGTTCCGGTGAGGCGGATTTTGAAATGGTCGCTTCTGCGGGGGATGATAGGCAGGTAGAAGCTCCTCTTTACTGTGGTCTCCAGGGTATCCACCGGCCGCCATACGCCGTCGCTGTCAAACTCCATCTCAATCTTAACGGACGCGCCGGCATCCAGCTCCATGCGGAGCTGGCGCTTCCCGGTTCCCTTCTTGTTGGGGTTTCCCTCCACGAAGTCCCCGAACTCCGCCATGCTCTCCACAGGGCCTTCCTTTACGGCGTCCTCCGGCGCCTCTCTGGCGGTCCCGTTCATCCAAAGATTCCCGTCTGCGGACAGGAAGTAGAGTTCGGTATTCCAGGCGAACCCAACCGCCTCCAGAGAGTCCTCCTTGTGCCACTGGTTGAGCCTGGTGTCAAAGACGAACAGGGAGAACGCGCCGTCCATGTTCTCCATGGAGACGTAGTATTTCACGCCGTCGCTTCCGCCCACCGCGTTCCTGTAGCGGTCTGTCCCAAAGGGCGCGGCGATGCTCTGCGGGATGCCTCCCGTGTAGGCCACAATCCCAACCCGCGAGAGATAGTACAGGGTCTCCCCGGCGATGGCGGGGGAAAGGTGGCTGCCTTTTTCCACCCCAAGAGAGGCGCTGCCCATCACCTGGAAGTTGGAGGGCTTGTCCCCATAGACCTTGTAGATGTGCTCCTCCTTGAACATCACCGGGTAACCGAGATAGGACACGCACGCCGTGAAGTCGCCGGAGCTGCCCACATCCACGGCGTAGGAGTCCGTCGAAAGGCCGTCGAACACATTCCAGTTGAACGGGTCTCCCAGCTTGGAGGCGAAGATGGAGTCTCCCTTGCACCCCCAAAGGCGGTTCTCGTTCTCACAGATAAAGTCCATGTCCGGGACATCTCTGGAGATGGTCAGAGATTGGTCGCTTTCCACCGTGAACGAGTTCTCATAGAACCGGAGGTAATCGCCCTCAATCTCCCGAACGATGATGGTCTTGTTGTTGCTTTCCGTTGCCGCACCGGCAATGGTCACCGCGTCGCCGACCTTGAATTTGGATGCCCAGTCCGCGCCGGAGGAATAGATGGTATTCCCTTCAGCTTCTTCTTCCGCGTACGTGCCGTCCTGAAAAAATGCCGTACCACTCCAGGATGCCTCCAGGCTTCCGAACTCTCCGGTCAGTTTGTTGTAATATGCCTTGTCCGGGAGGATGATGATGTAAGCGCCGATGCCGGTGAAAATCTTCCGGTCGTCTGTGACATCTCCTTTCTTCTCCCCGTCTGCATAGAACTCAGTCCCATCTACCCAGTACAGGCCGTCGTTGGCGTATAGACCGTTTGGTTTGCTCAGGGTTTCAATCAGGTACCGGGGCCGCCGGGGGGCCAACAGGGGGGCCAGGTCGGAGGTCAGGTTCTTCATGTCCCACAGTTCTCCATCTTGGGCGTACAGATTGTGGTTGTACCCCCTGAACTGGGTCTGTGTGGCCTTGGTAATCCCGTCGGAGTACAGCATCTCCGGGAGCATGGTCAGCCCTCCTTATCCTCTTCGGGCTTGTCTTCCGCCAGCTTGAACGCGCACCGAAGGGACATCTTGCAGGCGGCGATGGTGTCCACCGCGTCCCCGCTGACGGCGATGGTGGAAATCATCTTATAGGCGTTGTTGATTTCTTTCTGTACTTCGTTCATAGCGGCCTCCTAGTCAATCGAATTTAAGGAACGTCTCAGGTCGTTAAAAAAGTCTGCTGTGATTAAATCCCCTCTTGACGGGGCGCGGGGGGTAGAGGTCGGCGGATCCATAGCCCGGATTGCGTAAACAGCCTGCTCTACAATGTCTGCTGTTATGGGGTCTCCTGAATAAGCCCGTTCAAATGCACCATATTCCGGAAGCCCAACATAAACCCTGAAATCGTTGATTCGGTTGCAGAATGCGTTCCACTCATAGGCGCTCAGTTCAATGGGCTGCCCTGCCCGGATGGTGGAATACCAGCTCCAATCGTCCGGGCGCTGTGCCGCAGGACTTTCAACGGTTACCGTATCGGATCCGGCCGGCCAGTAGGTGCCGTCTTGTACAAGGGTATACCCCCAGAAATCGTAGGTTCCTGGGTCGTAGCTCACATAACGCCTGGTTGTAGAGGTGGAACCTCCGGAAGATGGGGCCCGGACACTGTCCACCACGCCGGAAATACTATGAGATGACTGTGTGAACTGGTACCTGGTAATTCCTGCTTCCACATATCCGTTGGCTTGGTTAAACGCTGATCCAAGTCCGGTAATACGCCACCCAAATTCTTCTTCTCCACCGGTCAAAGATAGGTTTGCCATAGACCCTCCTTAAGCAAATACCGCTTCCGTTGTGAGGCCGGTGACATTAGCTCCTCCAAAATCAATGTTTCCATAAAAAGTCGTGATAGGGAAATCCCAGTATGCGTGAGCCGAATCCGGAGAAGAAAAAGTAATTTGCGGGCCGTCTCCTGCATAATAACTGACTTCAAGGAAGTGATACTGACGGCTGGCGTACTGTCCATATAAATTAAACGAGCCTTCCCCGTTCGAGGATGGATACACACTGAAATCATTTGCCTTGATAGTCGGAGAGCGTATTTCCGTGGAGTCAATGTAAGTGCTTTTGATGTAATCAGGAGGCTTGTTTGCCTCTGCCAGGTCGTACGCATCGTTTGCGGTATCCTCTATACCGTTGATGTCGCTTTGAAGCCTGCCGGAAAAATCGTTGAAGGTGATATGACCGGACAGGTTCAGATTTGTGGCGTCAATCTGCCCGCCGTCGATGGTCAGGGTGTCCCCGGCGGCGTTGGTGATGGTCACGCCGTTGGGGGCAATGCGGACGGTCTGGCTCAAGCCGGTCTCCAGATCGCTGACCGACTGTGTTATGCCGTTGACCGTGACGGTAACCTGGGCCAGATCCCCCTCCGCGTTGGTGAGCCGGACATTAAACGACTGGCTGGTCTGCTGGAGCGTCGAGACGTTCCCCTCCAGGTCGGACACCTGACTCATGATGCTGTTGGAGGTCTGCTGGAGCGTGGAAATATTGCCCTCCGCGTCGGTAATTCTGGAAATAAGTTGCTGTGCCGTCAGGGCAAGCGAGGCAATATTCCCCTCCGCGTCGGAGATCTGGGCATACACGGGCTCGGTAATCAGGTTGACGATGTCGTCGAACTCCTTGTCGTTAAAGTTCTCCCGGCCCAGGTTTGCCATGGAATAGCGGAGCTGCTCCAGCAGCATGTAGAGGTAGTTGGTAATCAGGCGGAACTTTTCGTCCGTGCTCTGGTTCCCGTTCAAGTTGGGGAAGGAAGTATCAGTTGTCAGGATATTGCTGGGCACGGAGTGTCACCTCCTAAAATCCAATCTGGCCGAGGACAAAGCCGAGCACCGCAGCGATGATGGCCCATGCCGCATTGCTTTTCAGCGCATCAAGGAATTTCCCCGGCTTTGCGTCGGTTGCCTCCTGCTTCCTCAGCAGTTTTTCAATATTACTGTCCATGTTGTTCAGCTTCTCGTCCAGCTTCGCGTCACGGGCAATCTGCTCCCTCTGCCAGTCATAGAAGGAGTTGTGGAATTTCTTGGAGTCCTCCTGCCACCGCTCCAGGGCATCTATGCGGGCCTCCAGTTTCACGGCGGCGGCCTTTCCAATGCAATCCCGCTCCGGGTCAAGGATGCACTTCTCATCGGGCATGATCAGCCCTCCTTATTTTGATTCACCTTTTCAGCCTGGGTGCCGAAATAGAACGCGATAATCACCGTGAACACGGTGAGGAACTGGTCAACAGCCACCATGCCGATGACCGACAGGTAGGCGAATACAACGGTCAGAATGATGGTCACGATGCTCTTGACGGTCAGAAGCTTAGAAAGCCGTTCTTTCATGATGTACCTCCCTAGATAGAGTCGGCCCACTTAATGAGCAGGGCCTGCACATTTTCGGCGGAGTATACCCCGCCCTTCCAGTAGTCGGGTGAATTGATCAGCCCGGCAGCAGCCAGCTTGTCCACGGCCTTGTCCAGCTCAGACACTTCGGTTTCCTCCCATTCCACGCCGAGATAAGTGCAGATGCCCTTTGCGGTGGCCTCTGCCAGCTTGTCCCGGTAGTCAGAATCTTTCAGCTTCTCCACATCCTCTTTGGAGGTGTGAAAACCGTACTCAATGAGGCACGCCGGCGCGTCGGTCTTGGCCAGTACGGTGTACATCTGGTGCTTGATGGGCTCACTTCTGAGGCTCACGCCCGCCGCGTGGAAGGCGTTCACCAGGTCGGAGGCAAGGATGTTTCTCTGGGCCGTCATAGGCCCCTGAGAGGTGTAAATCTCCAGACCGGATGCGTTGTACCACCCGTCGTTCCCGGCGGCGTTGGAGTGCAGGGAGACGTAGCAGGTGGCGTTGGCCTTGTTGGATACGTTTGCTCTCTCCGTCAGGGAAGGGTTGGTGTCCTCCGTCCGGGTACAGATGGTATGTACCCCGTGGGCCTCCAGGAGAGGGGAAATCCGGGTGTACATGTCCCACGCAAATTCCTTTTCCTTGTACGTCCCGTCCGGGCTTCCGTTCACCGTGTCCGGCCCGTGTCCGGGGTCAAGGCAGACTGTTTTCCTGCTCACAGGCTTGTCCTCCGTATCGTCCGTGTTTTCGGTTTTCTTCGTCCAGACGGCCAGATAACCGGCCACCCGGCGGGAGCTGTAGATTTTCTTCCCGTCAAAATCGCACTGGCTGGAGCCGCCGGAGTCCAGTCCCAGGGCCCGCAGGGAGGCGGTGTTGGCGTACTGCCCGCCGATTTCCACCAGATCATCCCGCATGGCCTCCGGGGTTTTGGCGTCCGCTGTGCCGTCGCCGGAACAGTACAGCACCAGGGTATCCCCGGCCAGCAGCACGGCGGAGCGGCCCCGTGTGCCTCCATAGGCGGGATCGTAGCTCAGGCGTGCGTCCGGCCCCTTGCTGGGGGTCAACAACTCTACGCCGCTCAGATAGTTCTTGCCGCCGTTGTCCGGGATTACGTCCATGTGGATGTCCGTGGTGTCCCACGTCATGCCCCAGCAGTTCCAGGAAGCTTTCGCCTTGACCGTGCCGTCGATTTTCAGGTTTCCGACGGGCTTGCCGGTGTTCATGTTGTAAAACCAGGCGTTGATGATGTACTGGCAGCCCAGCGTCTCCTTGACCTGGGCCATGCTCCGGCCACCGGCCTCCACCAAGGAGAGCCGGGAGATGGAGGACAGGGGGATAGCGGCGATGTACTTACTCAAAAAATCACATCCTTGTAAATTTGCCTGAATTTTGGTATACTGAGCATGCCGCAGCGGGTACTTTCTCTCTTTTTACCCTATGTGAAGCTCTTCATCCTCTCAGCCCGCTGCGGCACCATCATGCCTCCACGGTCTCCCACCCGGCGGGGTAAGCGTCAGGGCTCCAGACGTTGCCGTCGATGGTGGAGGTGTAGTGCTTGCCGTTATAGGTTACCTTGTCCCCGATGTTGTAACAGTCATGGGCCCCGGTGGGCTGCACCCAGGCCTGTCTCTTATACACATCTGACGCTGCCGACG
>ERZ1090881.809-NODE-815-length-14113-cov-38.805307_pt1 | contig 14113 bp, 9 predicted proteins | sample MGYA00478470_ERZ1090881 | MGnify/ENA primary metagenome ERZ1090881 (study PRJEB33644, sample SAMEA5815736) | chicken gut metagenome | biome: Chicken; feature: Gastrointestinal Tract; material: Caecum | place: Ireland | collected 2019-01-01 | study: A study of the...
GGCTTTAGCCGGTCCTTTTCTGTTGTCAAGTACACTGTTTTGTGAGGCGCTTACGCTCAAAGAATTGGTCCGCGGCAGCGTGGAAGAAACGCTCAACGAACTGCTGGAGGCAGAAGCTGAGAAGTTAACCCAGGCAGCCCGGTACGAGCGAAATGAACAGCGCCAAGGGTATCGCAGCGGTCACTACAGCCGCAACCTTACCACTTCATCTGGAGATGTCACACTCAGAGTTCCTAAACTCAAAGGGATCTCTTTTGAGACAGCGATCATTGAGAGATGTCGCCGTCGTGAGAGCAGTGTAGAAGAAGCCCTCATCGAGATGTATCTGGCAGGTGTTTCTGTACGAAGGGTCGAAGATATTACTGAGGCTCTTTGGGGCAGCAAGGTATCTCCAGCTACGATTAGTGAGCTAAATAAGAAAGCATACGTTCACATTGAGGAATGGCGCAACCGTCCCTTGCAGGGTGGACATTATCCGTATGTCTACGTGGATGGGATCTATCTGCGCCGCAATTGGGGTGGAGAGTTTGAAAACGTAGCCATTCTGGTAGCGATTGCAGTCAATGAGGACGGATATCGGGAGATTTTAGGCGCCAATGAGGGCATGAAAGAAGACAAAGCCAGCTGGGTCAGCTTCTTTCAATGGCTGCGAAGCCGTGGTCTGGAGGGGGTCAAGCTGGTAGTTGGAGATAAGTGCATGGGAATGCTTGAGGCCGTGGGAGAAGTGTTCCCAGAGGCCAAATACCAGAGATGCACCGTCCACTTTTACCGGAATGTATTCTCTGTAACGCCCCGTTCCAAGGTGAAACTGGTGGCCAAAATGCTTAAGGCAATCCATGCCCAGGAAAGCAAGAAGGCTACACGAGAGAAAGCCAAAGCTGTAGTGGAAGAACTGCGCTCCATGAAGCTGAAAGAGGCCGCTAAAAAGGTAGAAGACAGCATTGAGGAAACTCTGACTTACTGCGATTTTCCACCAGAACACTGGACTCGTATTCGCACCAACAACGTTATTGAGAGACTAAACCGGGAGATTCGCCGCCGCACCCGTGTGGTGGGTAGCTTCCCGGATGGACACTCCGCCCTTATGCTAGTTTGTGCCAGGCTGCGTCATGTGGCCAGTACCCAATGGGGCAACAAAAAGTACATGAATATGAAGCACTTGGAGGCTGTCCAGGAGGAAGCCTCTATTGCCAGCTGACCTCATTTATTCCCAGAGCCTGCAAACCAATTTGCGAAAAACTATTGACACTACCCTATTATACTTCGGCGGTGATACTTTCGCATGTTCCTGAATGTGGCTGTATTTTCTAGGTATAGCAAAGACCTCCTGTTGTAGTTTTATTCTACCACAGGAGGCCTTCTTTTTTCATTGTCCGTTTTTACTGGGGCGGTTCAAAACCTGACAGTATTTTATTTCACTGTCTTTCATAAAGCGAGCACATCAATTCACGGGCAATAAGCTCTTTCGATTGCTTAAACAAATTTCTTGAAATCGCTGTCCAACTCTCTAGGGGCACTTAACACCTAAAGTCCGAATAGTTCTTTTTAACGAATAGATGTTCCTTCAGGAACGAGATCATCTATAAAGATAACTTTACAACCGCAAGCATTATTGGTAGCTGCTAGCAACATACCATTGCTTTGGACGCCGGTAAAACGGGCAGGCTCAAGATTAGCAATGATGATAATTTTACGCCCCTCCAGTTGGTCGGGCTTATAGTAGTTCTTCAGGCTAGAGACAATGACACGCTTGTCCTTGCCATCGAATAGGGTCAACTTATAGTTGTTCCGGGCCTTGCGGATTTCCTGACACTTCAGGATCTTGCAGACCCGCAAATCGATGGCATTGAACTGATCTAGTGTGATAGTGGGTTTGAAATCATCCACAGGATCTGGATCACCGTAGACGATCTCCAAACCCTCTTCCTTTTGGGGAGCGTTCTTTGCGATCTCAGCAACAATCTCCTCCTGAGTCTGGGGATAGGAGAAATTCAGAAGTTCCAGATAATCTTTCTTGTCCAAGGCATCTAAGAACAAATATAAACGTGGGCCTTGCTCTCGATCCAGTAGCAAACGATATATATTTTTGAAGAAAGGCATCTGGACTTTCTTCTTTTCACTGTCAGACATTTCGATTTGACGGATCTCCCGTGGCACCGCGTAGAGCATAGCATTCAGCTCATCTAGGGTATAGTCGTTGGTCTTCAGATTCTCATACAGCTTGGCGATCTCAGCCTTCTGTACGTCGGTCAGGGTATTGTAGACCTCCCAGTTTCTCCAGCCCCGCAAACGGTAAACTTGGTCGGGAGCACAGACCTCGAGCCAGTATTTGGCACGGTCCAGACGATCCTTAAACTGGTCATAGGTGTATGGAGTACCATTTTTGGCCAGTACGCTCTCCAACCGAGGAATGTCAAAATTAACTACGGAGCCCATTTGGACTAGTAGGCTCATGGGCACCGGCTGGACCTGGCGCCCCTTGATCGCGCAAGCCTCCATGATGCTCTTAACCATATCGTCAGCAGTTCCGTCTAAACACTTAGTTAACATTCGGTCAAATTCGCCGTACTGACGCAAAATCCCATCATCGAAGCACAGGTCGAATGCTTTCATGGGTTCAGTCTTGGCATATAACCACAGCAGTACCTCAGGCTGATAAATCTTTAGCAAGGTGCCAGGTGTCATGTTCAGCCCAGAAGAACCAGACATTTTACCGGTAGTTCCTCGGATGCCGATGAACTCATAGCCCTGAAACAGAGGAGGTTCGTAACCGAAGATCTCTCTGGATATGTCCTTACTAGTATCGTAACTACCGTGGGCAGTGGCATGATCTTTTCCGCCAGGCTCGAAATCGACACCTTCGTACATCCATCGCATGGGCCAGTCGATCTTCCAGTTAAGCTTACAGTTGTGGTTGGTACGGAAATCGAAGGTTCCGTGGTGGCCACAGGTGCAGTGGTACTCGGCAACGAAGTTGTCATCAGAAATTGAATCGATCCTAGTAGTATCTTTATCGCAGTGTTCGCAGTAGATACTAACGGGATAGAAGTTGTTGCGTTCTTCCTCTGTAGCTACCTGGGTGCGGTGCTTGTCCAACACATCGTAGATTTGCTTGCGCTTTGCCACCGCCAGTAAAATTAGGTCGGTATACTTACCGCTACGGTACATCTTAGCTTGATGACGGAAGTCCAAATCAATACCGAAATCGCTGACTGAATTCATGAATTCAGTTTCAAAGTATTCGGCATAGTTCTTAGCACCTAGCGCATCGCCGAAAGGGTTAGGAACATCCACATAGGGCATGCCGACATACTGTTCCATATCATCTCGAACGCTGGAAACATTCACAGGAATTTTACGAAGTCGGTCATATTCGTCCCAGCTAAACAGCAGTTTAGCTTTCTTACCTAGGCCCCGCAAAGCCTGTACAACAAAATAGCTAGTAGCAATATCGCGGAAATTTCCAATATGGATAGAGCCGGAAGGACTAATGCCTGCAGCACAAACATATTCTTGCTTATCTGGCCTACGAGCAATTACTTGCCTTGCGATATTCTCTGCCCAAGCTAACATGGGGAATCCACCTCACAATGCCACGTTGTTTTGTTTATCATTCCTATGATAACACAATTGCTGTGCTTTGTCAATTTGCTCTTCCTCAGTTCTTATGTGGTCACACTATCCTCATTGTATATCTGCCAGAGATGGAGACAGTACTATACTTTGATTTTCCAACATCCCCCTTCATAATTAAGAGCATAAGACCAAACGCCTTCTCTTGTTACATTATATATTCCATATGTTAACGTATCTTCGACAAATCCGTCCTTTGCTCCCGAAACCAAATTTGCATTACAACCAGCAGGAAAAAAACCAGTTTTAAGTTTAAAGTTCTTGTGTCCGCAAAGAGTAATTGCTCCGTATTGTTCATATGGAATGGAATCGATACATTGGCGACAAACATATTGCGACTCTGCATGCTGAATTATTAAATTAGTACGTCCTTGCACAGAAAACAAACGATGCATCTGCGCAGAAACGGTTTTACACATTGGCACGAAGTAACATTTTCGCATGCTATCAATAGATGCAAAGGAATCAATAACTAACAGACTTACTTCATCTGTTTCTATGCCTTCACACAGCGCTGTCTCTGGATATGGACGCATGCATATGTGCTCATAAAAATGTCTATATGAAGCTGTATATGTTTCTTTCTGCTCCTTACTCATTCGCATAAGTTGTCCACATACTTCTTGTGGACAACCTTTTAATAACTTCATCTCATGATTTCCTGCACAAAGAAATACATTCTTTCTGGAGATGCCTAATCTTGAAATAAGTAAATTCAGAAAATAAGCCGCGTACTCAAAATTCTCATCTATATGTTGGTAAAAAATCATGTCCCCAGATAAAATGAGAGCATCTATATGTGTTCTTTTTATTATGCATTCAATCATACTATCCCACTTTGAGTACATCAACTCAAGGGGATCTCTAATATCAAAGTGCAGGTCAGAGAGGTGTAATAAAATCATACGTTTATTCCGCCTCCAATTACCTTTTGCAATTCAATTTTCTGACTAATATCACTCAGAACTTTTAAATTGTGAACACTCGGATCTATACAAATATTTTTTAACATTAACGAATTCACTACCTTATGGTAATCAGTTGCCTCCCAAAAAGCTGCACATCTCACTTTTCTCTGCTGCAGAAAATCAAGCACTTGGTTCCTATTATACTCAGATAGAAACAAAGGAATTGAAAACAGATATGGATTGATTTGTCTATTTAATCTAAGAAGTCTTTGTATATATACACTTGTGTCATGGCGTTTGATCTTTATATCTGAAAAGTTAATACTTTTTAGAATATCAACAGTTTCCTGCGACATTAGACGATTTGCATATTCAACTCTAGCATATTTATCAGCCTGAGCCGAATAATCATGATAATACCTCAGGTCGCATTCAGCACCCGTTTGGTAAAATTTATCTTTTGAATTCCGTGCCTGTTTTTTTAGGTGAAAATATCTTCCTGTGCTTGGCTTGAAATCCTCAATTAGATCGTCCTTAGACCACATAACTCCTCCTTCAATGAGGGAAAACCATTTTCTAATACTACATATAACATAGTCATCATGCTCAGTAGACAGATTGTCATCAAGCAATGAGTGTGTTATATCATGAATAAGTGTTGCTTGATTTAAGCGGGAACATACTTCTTCGTACAATTCAGATTGGAATACGAAGAAATCACACCATAGTACAATATCTCCTTTAGCGGGGGTAAAGAACTGGAAATCAACCGAAATCTGTTGCTTCTCTGAATTCCACTTAATTGGATAAAATTTAATTGAGTGCAGTCCGCAATCAAGGAAAGGATAAATCATTGTATCACAACAGTAATCAGGGAGCCAAACTGTTTGTATTATTCTTTTTTTTTGCTCAGAACAGATTGCCATCTGTTGTGCAGTTCGCCCCATAAAAGTAAAATATACCACTGGAAAATTCCGAGCAAATGGAAGATTAAGAATCATTGCAGTATTGTAATAATAGAGCCATTAACTATTGAGCTCTGTTATGTCTCCTTATATGATAAATATCGAGGTTGGTTTTTTCGTGCCAGCAGACTATAGAGATGCCCTTGATTCAAGTCATCAAACAGTAACTCTGGTATATGACTGAATCGTAAGACTAAAATAATACCTATGATTTGGCTATTGGGTAAAGGCAAGGTGACTTCTTCGACGGTGAGTCCTACCGCAGCGAACTACTTTGGAGCGATTCTGATATATGAAATCGTAGATACTACATTGTTTTGATAAGATACAGGAAAGGACAAACTTAAAAGTTCTGTTTCCAGACGGATCTGTCTGTATTCTATTCCCGGAACTGGAAAGCCTTGTGCCTGCACTTTATATGGTCTCTGCCTACACGCTGCTGAAAGAACTTCCGGGAGCCGAATAGATTGCAGGAGCACACCAAATTCCTTCTGGAAAACAACCTCTAAGGGACGTTGTAAGCAGATCGTGGCTGTGGCACTGTGAACTGGAATGCTGAGATTGCCGAAATCGAGGTAGAGATTGAGGCAATGATAGGTGGGCTTCATTCCCGGCATTGGCTGCCACATAGGGGCCATGATCCTGGCTGATGTCAGCGACTTCAATCGTTTTGAGTCACCGGATAAACTATTGGCCTATGCAGGAATGTCACCATCTACTTACCAACTTGGACAGTTCAAAAACTGTTACCATTACATAGAGAAACGTGGCTCCAGATTCCTGCGCTATGTATTCTTTAATGCCACTAAACATGTTTGTCTCTATTATCCAACCTTTCCTTTGCGTCTTAATTCAACCAAAAAACGAGCAGAGGCAAAGCATTACAGTGTTGCCATCGCTAATGCTGCAAAGAAACTGGTTTGTCTGATTTATGCCATGGAGCCCTCCCGGCAGCGGTACCACTCAGTATTTTAAGACTGACTACTTGAATTCCGGATCTGGGATCGTAAATAATCTTTACTTTGCTATGCTCTTTTGAACCGTCTGTTTTTTACCACCTCCACTCATCTTTGGGGTTGACTTATATAGCGATTTTCAAAATTAGAGCACATAATCCCAAGAACGAAACTGTCTTGAACAATCAGACAGCTTTACAGTATTAAAAGCGTTCCGGATGGCATCGGGCAGTGCATCTGCAGATCTGGCTTTGAATTTGCGAAAAAGATCCTTTACCTTTGCCCAAAGTTTTTCAATAGGATTTAGGTCGAGACTTATAAGGCAGAAGATAGATATACCGAACGTTGGCTTGATCCCAAGAGCGCCTTTACAGCTTTGGCCTGGTGAGACTTTATATTATCCATAATGAGAACAGAATCACCGTTCAGATAGGGTAACAAGTCATTTCCCAGATACTTTTTGGGTTTCTCTACAGTTGTCCCACCAGAAAAAGTGGTGTAAAGTTCCGTTCAACTGAATCGATAGTAGAATGCGTGTGCTCTTCGGTTTGAAGAATGGCGCAGAATCGACTGCTCTGCTCCCGCTGATCGAATAGGCATACTGCCCCTGGTCATATCTGTGTTACTGTCGCTTTCATCCCAAAAAAACAAGGTGACTTGCTTTGAATCCCAATATAAGGCTGTACAACTCTTTTCTCTTCTGTGCCATATCGGGGCCGCTCTTGTTCGCTGGTATGGAGTGATTTCTTTTTGCGGCGATATCCTTACTTTTGTAGAAACCGCCAAACCGTGCCGATACTCACGGGAAGATTCGGCGTTATAATGATTTCCAGACAGGTGATAGCTGATTGTTTGTTCGTAAGTGTCAGAATATTTTGGCCATCAGTCTCCGAGAGTTTGGTATTCATTTCTCGGAGGTTTGTTTGTGTTTCATAGCTACCGGTTTCATTTCGCCTCCTTCAGCAAACGATAGATTGAACTGGTATTCACAGAAAAGCATTTTGCCAAAAGAAGTTCAGATTAGTATTTTAGAGATATTTAATTCCATCTCTCTTTTGCAATCATTGCAACAGAACCTTTTCAAGCCGTTCTTGAATTCGATTTAATGGGTAATAGTGCAGAACACGACGAATTGGAGGCCCCTTCCGCTCTCCAAACAGAGATAAATTCAATGCAGAAGAGCATTTTTTCCACTCGCTTCCGACAGCAACAGAGAGTGATTGAAGTATTTTTTCTGGGTCAGGATCTTGATGAATACATTGCAATAATACTTGTAGCAGGGTTCTATCCGCAGTAGACAACAAGGGTAATGAGCGTGATTTTATACGATAACAGTGTAACTTTTGTATATTTTCCACCCAAAATAAGGCTCTTTCATATTTATTGATTGCATATAAAGACGGCTCATATCCCATTCTCTCCAATAGTGTAGTTGCAGGCAATTCACACGTTATCAACTGAGTACAAATAGCCGAAAAATCTGGCAAATTAGCTGGTTCCATAATTTGCAATATTGTGCGCATCGCTACATCATCAGGATTGCTTGAACGAATAAAACTTTCATATCTTTTATACAAATCATATATTCTAATATCCATAGAAATTATAATCCGTTCTGAAGGTTTTACTGATCCTAGTATCCAAAGAATCATGTCACGTCCAAAAACACGTAACGCGTTCTCCATAGTGATGACTGAGCCATGAGTTTTTGACATTCTACCATTCTCGCCTGCACTAAAAACAAACTCATAACAAATAGAAATGGGGGGGACTTGCTTGAATACTGATCTACATATTTCAGAAGAAACCTTTAATGCACCACTAGGCTCACAGTGACTTTTTCCCGCGGGCTCAAAGGATACCTGCTCAACAGTCCACCGCATGGGCCAGTCAACTTTAAAAGTACTTTTAATATTTAACTGATAAAAGGGTGATTTCTCTTCATTACCACAGTTACAGCGATAATGAAGCACCTCCGTCTCCGGATCATAGCTAAGTATGGATGTGCTGTCTTTTCCACAAGAACTACAGTATACTGTAACCGGCATAAAGTTTGATCGGTCTGTTTCTGAGAATTTTTGAGTCTTAAAAGAAGAAATAATATCAAATATTTGTGTTCGGTTCCGTAATATTTTCTGTAGTTCTTTCCGGTATATCTGTCCTTCGTATTTTTCCTGCTGACGCACTGGGTGTACCGGAATCGATAACAGCTCAAGATCTTTTAATGTGCAAGCCTCGAAATATTGGGCATAGGAAATAGAGTCATCATATGGTGAGGGGATTTTGCTGCAAGGCATTCCAATGTATTTTTGATAATACTCAGGTGTTCCAGTTGCCAATTTTTTATATCGATCATAGTCATCAAATGACAATATTATGTCAGACTTTTTTCCTGCCCGCTGTATGGCACGAGCAACAGCGTAAGTGATGACAATCTCTCTATAATTGCCAAAATGCGCAAGGCCTGTTGTACTAAGTCCACATTGGCAATGGTAATACTCACGTTCTGGAAATTCTGTTAGTACTTTCTGCGCTATATTTTCCATCCAAAGCATAAGATACCACTCTTTCCGCGATGTAGTTTTATGTTATTTGGTTGAGCAATAAAAAAGCAACTTGTTTTTTAGCGGTTGAGACCGCTTTATATTCCTGGACTTTATATTCAATTCTGAATGTGCCATCCTCAAAAAGAATTTGGCATCCACACTGACGCCGTGTCAATTCCTCGTTGATTCTATTAATATCCAAGTGGTTAAATATATGATGGCAGCGCATATACTGTTCAGTAGGGCAATTTTCGCACTGCACTACATCTCCCATAAACTGCCAACAATTTAAGTTTGGCAAAGACAATGCATGACTTACTGCGCAGCTAGACTTGAAGAACAGCGGAATCTCTGGCAACAATTCATCATGAATTTTCTTAATATTTATTATAGTATCGGGATAGAGAGTTTTTATGTTATCATCTTTGGCTATTTCAGGCAACGGGAGATTGTGCAGCATTCTCATTCCAAATTCGATTCCTTCTGTCCAGCGAAGCCCTCCAGCGACTATGTTTACAAAAGGTAAGTCCAAATTTCCAACCTTTTCCATAATAAATCGCAAGTTTTCTGTTGAGGCATTCCATTCCCTTACAAGAGGTCGCATGTACCAATTCAACAATACGCCGCAGTCTGTCATCCAACGAAGGTTTTTAAAGCGATCTCCACGCATTGGTTCTATTTCGGGTAAATTGTTTGTCCAGCAAACAGAAATCAGTATTTTACTTCCGCTCTCGATTATTTCGCGAATTTCTGGCTCCCAATGGTTTGCTATTCCACCCATTTTTGTAACTATCCAGAATGGATTTTTAAATCCTTTTCTGACAAATTCCAGCATAATTGCAATAGTAGAACTCGTTACTTCCTCATTTAAAAATGGTTCTGTAGACGAGGTACATAGGCTAATCAAAGAATAGTCTGGTATAAAAGAGGGATGATGTACTAGAGATTCTACAACTTCCTGAATTGTACTGTTATTACGCCGCACTGGCGCATAGTGCATCGTAATTTTGGAATCAGACTCGATTAAATCGTAGAAGCATCCCTGTACATGGCAGTATGCGCAGTCAAGCAAACATCCTCTCCACAAATCTATACTAAACGAGTTGTTTGATACACTAACACAGAACAGAGGGTTTGATTCCTGATCTGAAATACTCGCAAAAGTAAATGTGTTAAGACAATATTCAGCTCCATTGTCACACTCAATCAAGGTTGTTTTACAATCCTGTTTTTTCACCTTATACTCCATCTTGCTACACCCTTCTTTTGCTATATTAAACTGATTAGCTCGTCTAAATGTTTACAGCTAGTTGTTCCGATTACTAATTCATCCGCAAAATTAGCAGATTTGATGACTTTGCTTCGACCCAAAAACTCACACGGAACACGTCGCCCACTCAAGAAAATGCTACGTATCATAACATCGACATTCTGAGACTTAAGATGACTTGCAGCCGCTACAGCCCATTGATTTTCATCATTGTATGGCAACATAATGACATCGCAGGCGGAGCAAACGCTCGCACTTGGAATGTTGTTAAAATGGTTTGGTAAAGAAATTCCTACTCTTTTACACAGTCCGCTACGTTTTATTTCGTCCAGCGTATATAGAATAAATTCAAGTTCATAGGAGTTTTCAAAAAAGGAGGACCAGTTATGTAATAGTAGCGTATCAATTCGGTGCAAATTGATTAAGGAACGCTCAGTACAACGTAATATCCAGTCACGGGTATAGCAATGAGATATAGGAGTCTCTCCTATTGGTTTTACCATTCCTGGGATTTTTGTAGTAATTGAAATGGATTCAGAAGAAAACATTCCCAAGCATCGTTCTGCATCACCTTCTCCATATACTAATGCCGTATCAAAATGTGTTACACCTTGATTGATTGCGTATGCTATTACTTTTTCAATGTTTTCTTGGCACCCAGTTTTATAGAATCCCCATGTACCTAGTGTCAAAATCAAAATAACAACCTCCTATCTTTTTATTTTCATGTGGTGAAACCCTGTTGCGTTGTGCCCTGAAGTAAGGTTTTCCAATCGACTATTTGCCAATACCAAGTCAGACGTAAGCCGATCAAACCAAAAGGATCCTTTCGGATATTTCTGGCGGAGTTGGTTTTTCATTAATATCTCCTCTTGGATTCTTTCTATAAGCTCCAACCTATACATTTCCCATTTCTCGCTCAAATCATCTTTTAAATGTGCATATGCTCTAAAATCCCCATAGCAAAAATCCGCATTCATTATATCAATTAAAAATCCTTCTGGGAGCCAATATCCCTTCACCCATCCCCTTATTTCACCATAAAGGCGCAATGAAAATATCTTTAAAAGTTTTTCGGTAAGTTCATATTTTGTGTAAATAGCAAAACTCCAAAGATGGTTTAAGTAGTCAAACTGTATGCAATCATCACTTACACTACTCTTCAGATGCAGCGAATTTACTTTTTCTTTCGCTTCAAATAAGGTGGCTCCACATGTGATCAGAATAAAGTCAAAGTTGGAACTTTCTCGGTTTCCAACCCGTAGGAGCACTACAGTCTGAATTGATTCAAGGAATTCCTGAATAAAGCCGACGGAAACACAGTTGGATATAAAATTTTCGTTAATCTTCATATCAAAAGCCCTCCAATACACTAAAGCTATTTTCTATATAATTGTTTTACCATTATCCCTACTTTTTCAGAAATGACCGGACAATGTTGATACTCACAGAAAAATTCGGCGCTTCGATGATGTCTAGGCAGATAATATCTGATTGTTTGTTCATAAGTGCTAGAATGCTATGGCCGTCAGTCTTTGAGAGTTTAGGCTTCTTTCCCCTTCGGATCGCACAAGTATTCACAGCATTTTCATATTCTTTGCACACGGGTGCCTTTATCATATTTCTACCGGTAATTGGGACTCATTTGGAAAGTTGCCAGTTCATCATGGCAACGACTAGGTCCCTTTTGGGAGAATAAGCAATAGAATTAAGAATACAACGGCAAGCAATACAATCCCACCACCCACAAAAGCGAAACAACTTAAATCATTTGTTTTACCAAACGAAGAAAAGACAAAAGAACCAATTGGCATAAAGGATACTGCAATAGTAAAAACAACACTAAATACTCGACCCAAGTATGCCTCTTCTACCCAAATTTGGATATACGACATAAATTGGATATTGAAAATCGTCAATGCAACGCCAAACCCTATAAATGGAAAAAGACAAAGGTATATGTTCTGAGTTATTGCCATAAATGGCTCTAGTAGCAAAAAACCTCCTGTTAATCCAAGAAACACAATTGGCGTGGTTATTTTCTCGGTTATCTCAACAGCTAATTTTGAACTTATGAACGAGCCAATAATCCCACCAACAGCTTGCATCATTAGAGCTTTGCTATAAAACCCTTGTACAATTATTATATCAGTAAAGGGAATAATCAAATTATATCCCGCAAGAAAAAAATTGACGAGCGCAGAAAGTAACACGAGATAGAAAATATGTCTTTCATGTAACAAATAGATTATACCATCTTTTATTTCATTAAAAACATTTCTCTTTGTGTTTTTTTCATCCATAGATGGACAGAGCCGCGTCAACTTCATCTCAGCTATTGCTGATAATATAAATGTTGCGGAATTAAATAACATAGCCCCCTGTACACCTATGTGACTAACAGATATAAAACTAATTAGTGGTCCAATAATTTGTATAACTTCCGTTCCACCATTCATAATTGAATTAAAAAAACCAATGCGATCCTTTTCAATGACCTCACGTACGATAGATTTGTATGTAGGCGAATTAAATGCGTATGTAATCGCCAAAAGAATATTCGCAATTATTATGGTTTCGGCAACAAACTCTGTCTTAATCGAGAAACTTAACAAAAAACAAATTGCTGCAGCTATAAGGTCTGTCATAACAACAATTTTCTTTTTGTTTCTACTATCGGCAGCAACTCCACCTATCAAATTGAAAAGAATCTGAATAAATGTTTCAGAGCTTTGGTATATGGCCAATATATGTGGGCTATTCGTAAATAAGCGGACAATGCTTACACTATTTGCATAGTCAAAAATAATATTTCCAATGCATGTTGTCCACTTTCCAAAAATCAACAGCAATTCATTCCGTTTGGATTTTTTCATAAATTTCCTCCACAAATGATTTCTACTTATATAAAATAATGCTATTCCGAATCATTGTCAAGATGTGTTTTGTGATAAGGGGGTCGGATAAAATGCATATATGCCTTACCTTTCGGGAGCAGCTTCGTTTCTTCGAAAAATTCTTTTACGAAATGAATGAACGGTCTACTTTGTTGAGGCCTCTTTGAAAATTGGCGATATGTACAGCAATAGTATATTTTGACCTCCTGAAAGCAGTTTTTTATAGGATTTTCAGGGGGTTTGAAGGGATAATCAGACCTTTCAAAGGGGTCAAAATGTTCACAGATTGGGAATATTGACTATTTAGACCAATTAAGCAAAGTCAATAGCATAAGTGGCCAACAGGGTCAAGAGTAAATGCTTTGCAACACGGCTTCGCCGCTCTTGACCCTGTCAGCCGCTTACGCTAAGTAGAAAACAAGGGTAGCAAAAGCTGCCAAATTTTAATTTGGGTATAACAAACAAATCCCTGCGTCTGTTTCAGAACCTGGGTTTCTCAAAAGCTTTAGGCTGCCTTTACAAATCCCTGTTCAGTTGCATGTTGCTCCGGTGTTTTCGGATCGAACGAAGCGAACGGACGGTCTACATTGTTAGTAATTCCTGAACGGAGACCAAGCAATTTTGCCACTTTCAGTCCCAGTTAGTATTTCAATGTAACCGTCTGTGATGAAACTATTTTTATTTCATCAATAACATTGTATCAGCAAGCAGTGTGAGCTGGTACCAACTCACAATTTTTGACTCGGGCTGTGCAGCCCCGAATTCAAAATGCTTGTTGGGATGCTTCCCAAACCCTCTTTGAACTGCATCTGCAAGATGCTGGCTGCGCGTTCGGTGCGAACGCTTTGATACTCCAAAAACAAAAAAGAACGCCAGAGACCAATGAACCGCTCCAGTAAAAGTAGACAATGAAAAAAGAAGGCCTCCTGTGGTAGAAT
>ERZ1090881.817-NODE-823-length-14079-cov-33.800627_pt1 | contig 14079 bp, 9 predicted proteins | sample MGYA00478470_ERZ1090881 | MGnify/ENA primary metagenome ERZ1090881 (study PRJEB33644, sample SAMEA5815736) | chicken gut metagenome | biome: Chicken; feature: Gastrointestinal Tract; material: Caecum | place: Ireland | collected 2019-01-01 | study: A study of the...
ACCCCCTTGCAGGCCTCTTTTTTGTACTGTCCGCACAATATGGGGCGGTTCACCAATGCAAAATCGGCCTCTGGCGTTCTTGGTTTATCGACTCTGTTGCTGATCCAGCCGGGAAGGCGCGTCAGCAAAGAAGCGCTCCAGGTTTTTCTGCGCCCGCAAAAGTTGTTGCATTTCTTCTCGAGCTCTGCGGTATTCTGGGTAGAGTTCCTTTTTTTGGGCCTTTAAGGCCTCATACTCGGCATTCAGGTCTTTTACTCTGGGGAGCTTATTCAAGTTCTGTTTATCAAAAAATGCTTTGGCAGTCTTGTGGAGAAGAATGTCTCCTTCGTGTTCTGCCAGAAACTTTTTGCTGTAACCGGACTTGCGATAGGCGGCATATACCTCTCGTGTTCTGGCATAATGGATGATTTGCGTCCGCAGTTCCGAGATATCGGCCATGCGCTGTTCTGTCTCCTGGAGTCTTTTCTGCAATTCGTGCAAATGCTGGACAGCTCCCTCTACTTTACTGTTCAGCACATCCAGATCAGAGATCTTGTTTTCTTGCAGGAAGATCAGGGTCTTGGAGATTTCCTTAAGATTGAATTTTCTAGTCCAGCGTTCATAGCCAGGCCCCTTTCCTTTTTTGGCAGCCAAGTCGATTAGAAGCTGGAAGGCATCCGTTTTTTCCGGTGGCCTTATTCTCGGACAGTGTTCGGCTTTGCCTTCCAATACCGCCTGGATTTCCTCTTCACTATAGCCTTCCCCAAGCGTCCGAAACCGAATGAACCGCTTTTGCCGTTTGCCCTTGACGGAAGTATATTTGCCTCGTTTGATTTGGTAGCCCTGCGCCTCTAATCGCTGCAAAAAGGCTTCAAAGTTGTGTGGCTTTTCTTTCAAAATATCGTCGATGACGGAGCACAGGACATCCCGGTTGCTCTCTTTGGGCGGATAAAGAACACGCTTTTGGCGTTCCCGGTAAGGTTTGATCTCGATCACAGATAACTGGTGTTCCAGACAAATCACATCGCTGAGCCGCTGCACCGCCAGACCTGACAGCCAGAAGTTCTGGAACTTGTGGTTTCCGTCCAGCGAAGTGGAATTGAATAGAATGTGGTTGTGAATGTGCTGGCGGTCAGTGTGTGTGGCCACCAGGAACGCGTATTTGCCCTTGGTGAAGCGCATGGCCAGCTCATAACCCACCTGATTTGCTTCCTCCGGGGTGATCTCTCCAGGTTTGAAAGATTGACGAATCTGATAGGCGATCACATTGTTTTTCTGACTGCGCCCAGTGGATAGCTCATACTGCCGCTTGGAAAGCAGGAACTCTTCGTCCACGGTAAAGGGGCTGCATTCATAGCTGCTGACCCACTGGCCTCCATCGGTTTTATCTGGATTTTGTGCGTAGTCAGTGCGGCTTTTCAGACAGGCCGCTATGCTTTTGCCTTTGTTTTGGTGCAGCGCGATAAGGCGTGTGGCAGCCAACCTGTTCTCCCCCTTTTTCTGTCCAGACTTTTTAAAGAGCGACCATTATAAAAGAAAGAATGTTGAAAAACGTTGACTTACAGTGCAGCCAGCTGACCCAGAACCTGCTTTGCCAATCCAATCAATTCATTCAGTCGTGCCCTCAAATCTTCGATATCGGCCTGATAGACTCGACCGCTCTCGTTGGCTCGCTTGGCGTACTGGTTCAGATTGTTGCTGCACATTTGCAGCATATAGGCCATTCGGCGCAGCTCTGGCAAATCCAGCTTGACAGCGTAACCGTCCAGAGCCATCTTGCGCAGGTAGGCTCCAACACTCAGGATCCCAAGCTCCTCCATCTTGGTGCGGATGCGCTCCAGTTCGGCCTTGCTGACTCGAAAGTGAAGCTGTTGGTCTCGCTGTTCACTCATCTGTGTTCCTTTCTCAAAATAAAACAGGAGCAGATGACGTTCACCTGCTCCTGTATCTTTTGAAGGTTATTCTGTGACCCGATCTTTCTGCGCCTGCTGTTCCTTCAATGCTGCAATTTGTTTGGTATCTACAAAGTGCGTGGCGTACCATTTCTCAATTTCCGGGTTTCCGCTTTTGCTGAAACGCAATGGAATGACGGGCTTTTTCCCCTGTCCCCCTTTTTTCTTGACGCCCCACCGTTTGTAGTAACAAAACGAAGGCTTTAAATCAGCCCTTTTCGCATAGACTCTCATCTGATGCAGCACAGATGATAGCTTGTTTAAATTGGCCGTGCAAACACGTTCCAGATAATCCACCTTGCCAAAACGCCAATCTTCATATTTTTGTTTTGGGAGAATACCTATATCCATTAACACATCTACTGGGGCGGCATAGCCCCGGCGCTGGCACTGCTGATACATGGAAGCGTTTACTTTTTTAATCAGGTCTGCATTGTTCATTTTGTCTTCCCCATTCTGTAAACTATGATAAGTTTACCAAAAGTTTTGGGACAAGTAAATCACATTACCGTTCCGGTTCCCGCTTCTGATGAGTCGAGGCTTTGGGGGTTGTCTGTTTCGGCCCCTGCTTCAAATGTTCCCGCACAGAAGCCCGGGGCTGGCGCTGCTGTTCCTCCCGTACCAGATCAATAAAGCCGTTCAAAACAGCCGGGTGGCATTCCAGCGCATATCCGAGGCGTACCGTATCAGAGTTGTGGTTGGGGATCGTCCTGGCCCAGTCCTTGTTGCTGCGGGAGTAGCGTCCGTCCCAGTCCTGGAGCTGGACGGTATTGGCAAGGACCAGCGCAACCCGGTCCATACCATAGGTTTCAATTACACCTTTGGCAGCGTCATGGCCGAGATGCAGTCCATCGAAATGTTCCCGCACCGCCGCTTCAATGGCTTCCTTACACTGGACATTGGCCCGGTTGGACGCCTGGTATTGCTCCAGCTCTCCATGCTCTCGTGCATAGTCAGCGCTATGCTGATAGACGGCCCCTTTCGCCTCCGCCTGCATGTCTTTGACCTGCTCTGCCCGATTTTCAAAGCTGGCCCAGACCTCCTCCATGTGGCTGGATTCCATCTTCTCGTATTGGTGAAAAAGGTCATCCAGCGGTGTGGGAGAGACCAGCAGGGCTGCGGCCTGACTGTTGGTCAGATCGTTGTACTCCAAAGACAGCAAAAAGTCTTCCCGCACCGTGTACTCATAACTGTGTTCCAGGATTCTCTCGGGCGGCTGGGTCAGCAGCCAGCCTTTGAACTGCTCCTGTTCTGCAAACATTTTCTTATAAAGGGCCGTGTTCAGTTCTTCGTTTGTCATCGGGCATCCGCCTCCTTCTCATGGGTTTTGGGCCGGGGTGTCCGATCAGGCACCGCAGCTTTCAGCTCGGCCAGCACCGAAGGTTTGCGACTTTCTTCTTTCGCCTCCGTTTTTCCTTCCTCCGGCGCTTCCTGGCTGGGACTATCCTCTATATTCAGGAGAGCATCCAGCTCTGCCAGACGAGCAGACTTGGACGCCAGTTCTTCTTCCTGCGGGAAGGGTTTTCCCAACTCAGCCTGGGCAGCATCCCGCTGCTGAATCAGGGTGCCAAGGTAGCTTTCGGCTTTCTCAATCCGCTCCGGGAAGTTGTCCAAGGCGTTGTCCAGCCGGGTGATGTTGCCTCGGGCATCGGTGCCCAGGAACACATGGTTATTGGACACCCCCTTAAAAGCAACCTCAAACTGATTGTGGAAGGCGTTGTAAGAAAGCTCCATCGGGAAACCGCGATAACTGCCGATCTCCACCGGCTCCGCCGAGGGCAGCTCCTGGCAGGCCGCCAGCAGCCGCTCACCGGCAGAGAGCTTGTCCTCATAGTGCATCCCCCGGATGGTAATGCCGCAGAAACCCTCTTTCACCTGGGGATTGGCCTCCGCCGTTTTGGCGTCCTCTTTCATGCAGGCAATGACCTCTTTCTGGTGCTGGATGGTAGCTGGGAAGGTCTTGAGCAGCTTATCTTCCAGCCGGTACTGCTGGCTCTGGTGGTCTGCTTTGAGAACCTTGAGCCGGGCCACCTCGATGTCTAGGTCCATCTTCTCCTTGATGAGTGGGTTTCCGGCGCAGAGCGCCTTAATCTCGGCGTAACTTAGAGCCTGTTCGTCCACGTCCTCACAGGAGCGGACCGGGGATTTCGAGGTCATAATTTGCGAGATAAATCGTTGTTTATTCTCCAAAGTTTGGAACAAGTACGCGTCAAATGTTCCTTCGGTGACGTAGTTGTAAACCTGCACTTCTTTGTTCCGGTTGCCCTGGCGGATGATACGCCCATTGCGCTGGGTCATATCCGAGGGCTTCCAGCCCACATCCAGGTGGTGGACTGCCACCAGACGATCCTGGACGTTGGTCCCGGCTCCCATCTTCTGGGTACTGCCCAGCAGGACCCGCACTTTACCTGCACGAACCTTGGAGAATAGTTCCTTTTTCTTGGCCTCGGTGTCGGCGGTGTGGATGAAGGCCACCTCACTCTCGGGCACCCCCGCCGCCAGCAGCTTCTTTTTGATGTCATCATAGACGTTAAACTGCCCATCCCCTTTGGGGGTGGACAGATCGCAGAACAAGAGCTGGGTCAGCTTCTGGTCCTTACCATCTTCCCAAATCTTTAGGACGTTGCGGACGCAGGCGTTCAGCTTGCTGTCCGGATCATCCGGCAGCAGCGGATTCATCAGCCGCTGGTCTAGGCCGATCTTCCGTCCGTCATTGGTGATGCAAAGCATATTGTCCTCAGCAGCATCCACCGCGCCGCTGTGAACGGCAGCAGCTCGCTTGGACAGCTCCTCCACCATTCCTTTCTGAATCTCAGAGGGCTTCACCACCACTGTCTCAAACTTAGCTTCCGGCACCGGCAAGTGGAGCTGGTCGCTTGTCTTGATGTCAGCGACTTCCTTGAACATATTCATCAGCTCGGGTAGGTTGAAGAACTTGGCGAAGCGGGTTCGTGCCCGGTAGCCGGTGCCTTCCGGGGCCAGCTCGATGGCGGTCGTGGTCTCGCCAAAGGTGGACGCCCAGCAGTCGAAGTGGGTCAAGCCCTTCTGCTGCAACATGCTGTACTGCAGGTAGCGCATCACCGTGTACAGCTCGGTCATGCTGTTCGAGACAGGGGTGCCGGTGGCAAAGATCACGCCCCGGCCTCCTGTCAGCTCATCCATATAGCGGCACTTGCCGAACATATCGCTGGATTTCTGGGCCTCAGACGTAGACAAGCCCGCCACGTTCCTCATCTTAGTGTACAAAAAAAGATTCTTAAAACTGTGACTTTCGTCCACGAACAGCCGGTCTACACCCAGCTGCTCGAAGGTCACAACATCGTCCTTCCGCTCGGTGGCTTTCAGTTTTTCCAGCCTCTGTTCCAGGCCCTTCCGGGTCTTTTCCATCTGCTTGATGGTGAACCGTTCGCCTACACGGTACTTCATCTCCGCAATGGCAGCCTGAATCTCGTCGATCTGCTCCTGGATGATGCGTTCCTGTCGCTCAAAGGAAAGAGGGATTTTCTCAAACTGGCTGTGACCGATGATAACCGCATCATAATCACCGGTGGCGATCCGGGCGCAGAACTTCTTTCGGTTGGCGGTTTCAAAATCCTTTTTGTTTGCTACCAGCAGCTTGGCGCTGGGGTAGAGGTGCAGAAACTCCTGCGCCCATTGAAGGGTCAGGTGGTTGGGGACAACAAAAAGGGATTTCTGGCACAACCCCAGTCGTTTGGCCTCCATGGCGGAGGCCGCCATTTCAAAGGTCTTACCTGCGCCAACCTCGTGGGCCAGCAGGGTGTTTCCGCCGTACAGCACATGGGCAATAGCATTCTTCTGGTGCTCCCGCAGGCTGATTTCCGGGTTCATACCCACAAAATGGATATGGCTGCCGTCGTATTCCCGGGGACGGGTGGAGTTGAACAGCTCGTTGTACTGCTTGACCAGGGTTTCACGGCGCTGCGGGTCCTTCCAAATCCAGTTTGCAAAAGCGTCCTTGATGGCCTGCTGCTTCTGCTGGGCCAGGGTGGTTTCTTTTTTGTTCAGCACCCGCTGCTGCTTACCGTTTGCATCTTCAATGGTGTCATACACCCGTACATCTTTCAGATTCAGGGTGTCCTCCAGGATTTTATAGCCGTTGGCCCGGCTAGTGCCGTAGGTCTCGTAAGCGGCCACATCGTTGAAGCCGGTCTTGGTCTTTCCCTCGATCTGCCACTCGGCTGTGAGAGGCGAAAAGTTTACTTGGATGGCCCGCCGCAGATAGAACGGGACTTGAAAAGTCTCCAGCATAAACTGCTGGATCACCTTGGGGTCTAGCCAGGTGGCACCCAGACGCACATCAATTTCAGAGGCTTCCAGGTCACGGGGCTGGGCTTTGGTCAGAGCTTCCAGGTTGGGGGTGAACTCCGGGTTGGTCTGGACGGCCAGCTGGGCAATCCGCAGCTTGTTGCGGACGTTGCCGGACAGGTATTCATCCGCAGTCTGCCAGCCTGCTTCCGGGTCGGTCACCTCTGCGGAGGGGGCTTTGAAGATCACGCCCCGCAGATCGGTGATGATGCTGTCATACTCTCCCGGCTTGCCCAGCAGCTCGGACATATAGGACAGATCCACCCGTCCCCGTTCTCCGATGGAGATGGCCAGCGCCTCGCTGGGGGTGGCGGCATGGCTGATGTTTCGTTCGGGCCGGATGGTCCGTTTCGTGAACATATCCGCCTTGCTTTTCAGTTTGCCGTTCTCATCCAAATTTTCCAGAGAACAGAGCAGGTAATAGGAAGAATCATCCTCGAACAGGCGGCCATTCTTGCGGTCGTTCAATAGGCCATATTCTGCTGCAAACTTGTCATAAGCCGCATTGAGTTCGGACTGTTTTGCCTGGATGGCATCATCCGGGGCATCCTCCATCTGCAGGTCAATCAGGTCGTGAACGATCTGCCGCAGTTCTACCATGCCTTTGACCCGCCCCTTGGCAGTGTCGTTCAGTTCCAGGTGGGTCATAACCGAGTTTTCGCGGTAGTAGATTTCCCCGTCCACCATCGTGTAGGAGAAGTTCTTTACGTTGGGATCGGCGGGCAGGAAATCACGGCTTGTCTCGGCTTCTCCCACATCCGGGGCAGTATGCTCAGCTTCCCGGTATTCGCCTTCCAGATGGGAGACAGCCTCTTTCAACTGTTCGCCCAGGTCTGCGCCTTCCAGAGGCAGTACCGTGCTTTCCTCCCGGCCATACTGGGTGCTCTCGGTGGAGAGTTCGCCCAGAACCATCTCGGGATGGTCCACAAAATACTGGTTGATAGAGATGCCGCTCTCGGTTTGGCCCAGCTGCACCCAGTCGGGTTCCCGGTCGATGGGGTGGTCACGCTTTTGGAGGAGGATGATGTCGGACACCACATCGGTGCCTGCGTTGGCGCGGAACGCATTGTTGGGCAGCCGAATGGCTCCCAGCAGGTCGGCCCGTTCGGCCAGGTATTTGCGGGCGGTGGAATCCTTGGAATCCAGAGTGTACCGGCTGGTAACAAAGGCCACCACGCCGCCCGGACGTACCTGGTCCAGCGCCTTGGCGAAGAAATAGTTGTGGATGGAAAAGCCGAGGTTGTTGTAGTCCTTGTCATTGACCTTGTAGTTGCCGAAAGGCACATTGCCGATGGCAAGATCGTAGAAATCCTGCTGCTTGGTGGTTTCAAAGCCTACCACCGTGATGTTGGCCTCCGGGTAGAGTTTTTGGGCAATGCGGCCCGAGATACTGTCCAGCTCCACGCCATACAGCTTGCTTTCAGCCATGCTCTCGGGAAGCATTCCGAAGAAGTTGCCCACGCCACAGGAGGGTTCCAGGATGTTGCCGGTTTGGAACCCCATCTTCTCCACCGCGTCATAGATGGCCCGGATCACGGTAGGGCTGGTGTAGTGGGCGTTCAGGGTGCTGGCCCGGGCAGCAGCATATTCCTCGGGAGAAAGCAGCTCTTTCAGCTGTGCGTACTCTTTGGCCCAGGTGTCCTTGTCCGGGTCAAAGGCATCTGCCAGGCCGCCCCAGCCAACATACTGGGACAGGATTTCCTGTTCTTCCGGGGTGGCGTTTCGGTTTTCGTTCTCTAAGGTTTTCAGGGTGCGGATGGCCTTCACATTGCGGGCAAACTTCTGCTTGGGGCCGCCCTCCCCCAGGTGATCGTCAGAGATGTGGAAATTCCGGGCGGGAAGCACAGGCGCTTCCTGTTCAGGAGGGTCGATGCGGAGCTTTTCGACCACCACATCATAGGGCAGATTTGTTTCCTCTGCCGGGTAGGCCGCCACCGGTTCCGTGGTAAAGGTGGGCTGCGCGGTAAGCTGCGCTTTCCGATCTTCGATCTGCTCCCCAAGGGCGCTGCGCTGCTCATCGCTCAGATTCAAACCTTCTGCCCATTGATAGTCCAAAGCCACCACTTCAAGGGCATCTGCATCCGCTGCGTGTTCGATGGATTTGCTCCAGTAATCAAACACCACCGCTCTGGCCAGCACAGCCTCCAGCTTTTCCAACTCTGGCGGGGACATCTTTTTCCAGATATCATCTTCTTCACGCTGGCCGCTCTGGATGGTAAAACCTTCCCCATCGTCGTGCTGCGAGACGGTGTAGACAAGCGTGTCCGGCACCCCGTTGATCTTGCAGGACAGGTGATACTCCTTTTCCCGAGAGACCGCGGAATAGCCGCTGCTTTCCACCCGGATGTCGGTCACATCTTCTGCTGTCAGAGGCTTCTCAGCTTTGACCGGGGCGGCTTCTTTTTCCAGGTACTGACGAATCACCCAAATCGGCTCCGAACGGAAGATGGGAAAACCAGTGGCCTGGGCAAAGGTTACATCCCGCAGGCTGACCCTTTCCGCATCCGGGTCCACCCGGTCCACGACGAACCGCCGGTCATCCAGATCAAAGGCGGTTTCGCCCGGAATGAGATTCTGACGGGCATACTCTGCATCGGACAAGACTTCCGGCTCCGGCTGCTCCGGCACATCGGCGGCGAGTTCTACGGTTGCTTGCTCGGCATCCGATACCACCTGCTGGATAAAGGGGTCGCTGTCCAGCTTTTCGGGGTCTACCACCTGGCCATTTACGATGCCGCGGTCGGCCAGAGTTTCCCGCAGAATCTCTCCTTCGGTGCGGGGTTTATCGGCGATTTTGGAGAGGGCCTGTTCTGTTTCGTCCAGATACTTGCCTGTGGCAATCAGAAGGCTGATTCTTTTTGCCGCATCAGACCAGGAAAACCTCTGCTCCTGCCCCTCGGGATAAGAGCGCAGCTGGATGCCGCGGGCATTGTATTCCAGGAAACCGTGGCTGCCATCCAGAAAGGTCCAGCTCTGGCCCCCGATGCCGTACTCCTTTTTGAGGAACTCGGCCCGTTCTTTGGGGGTGTGGTCCTCTTGGAAGAACGCCACAATCCGCTCTTTTCCGTTGGCAAAGCCGCTGCCACTGGCCATGGCCAGTGCAATGTCCTCACCGGAAAAAGAAAAAGCGGAGACTTTTTTAGTCTCCGCTCGTTGGTCGATCCGCTCAATCTGTTCCGCTTCGGTGGGGAAAAAACTCAGCTGTTGATGAGTTCCGCCATCAGGATTTCCTCGGCCTGCGCCTTGCAGGTGTTCATCAGGCCCACCCACTGCATCGGGTCGCGGGCTTTCAGCTCCTCCGTCGCTCCTGCCGTCTCTGCCAACTGAGGCATCATCTGTTCCAGCCGATGGTGCGCTGTCTCGTCCACCTCCTGCAGGTGCGGGAACAGGCTCCCGGACAGCAGCATCTGATTGTAAATTAGGGGCCGGCGTTCCTTCAGATACGCTTTCCGCATCCGTCCGTACTTGCCCAGAGGCTTGGCTGGGGCCGGGTCGAGGGTCAGGTTCGGGATCAGATAATCCCCGTTCTGAGAATAAGTTAAGCTGTTCATATTCTTGGCTCCTTTCTGCATTTCTGCGCCGGGTGGTGGTTTTGATGGTTCTCTCGATCTGCCGCAACACCTGGCTGCAGCTTTCTGTGACTGCTGTTCCCAGGACGTTCGCAGCTGCCGGGGTGCTGAAGGAATAGACCGCCTGGAAATCATCCCTGTCAAACCATCCTTCCGGGTCGATGCCGCACCGGGACAAAAGCAGCCAGGTGATACTAATGGCCCCTGCGGACTTGAATTCCATCTCCAGGTTAAGATCATCATATCCTTCCAGAAGGGAACCGTCAACGATGTCGCGGATGTCCTGGGCGTTGTTGTCCCAGTAGTCCTCCACCAGTTTGCCCGAGAGGTCTGCCAGCTGCTGGGCGAAGTTCGGATCGCTGACCCCGTAGGTTTTCGCCAGCATCTCGGCCACCGGTTCCCGGAAGCTGTAATCCATCTGCCAGAGGTCCGGGTCCAGGGAGTTTCGGCGGGTGCCGGTATCCGACACGTCAAAGACATACCGCAGGTGCGGGGTGCCACCGCTGTCATCCAAAAGGGCGATTCCCTTCGCGCCGCGCCGGACAAAGCGGTTCATCCGGTTATTCCAGACATCGTACTCAGCACAGGCGGTGGCATCCGGGCGCTGGGCGTAAATCAGCAGCTGGTCGGAATAAGGGTACTTGTACAGCCGTCCGGCCAGAGATAAAAAATCCGCCCACCGTTCCCAGTTTCCTGTCAGACGGCGGGCGGTATCGGACGCAAGCTGTGAGTACAGCTCAGCTTTTGTGGGCATGATGGGACCTCCTTTCTCTTACTCCCGGCCCCTCTCTTTCTTCCGATGAACTTTAGGGGCAGGTGTAGACTGACTGTCGGTTTCTTTTAGTTCTTTCAGCACCGACTTTCTCAAGCTCGGCTTGAGGGGATGTTTCCAGCGGCTGAAAGCCATATCTTTGGGGCCGGTGGAGCCGCCATAGGCATCCCGCTCATAGACCCGGACCCGGTCAAAACCCAGGTCTTTCCGCATCTGTTTCAAGATGTCCATAACTTCAGGACTTTGGTTTAAGGCATCCATCCGGGTGTAATCGTCCACCAGATAATTCTTGCCCTGGCGAACCTGGAGCAGGTCAGCGGCACTGGGCGGGTTCTCCCTCTGGACCCCAAAAGTCAGCCGGGCAGCCGGCAAATCTTCACTGTTGTACGGTTCGGACCGCAGCTCCTGGAACCGGGCCGCTGCCTGCTCGTAGGTGTCGTAAAACTCGATGGGTGTATGGGGGTTGCTCCCTGCCGCTCCCGTCCAGGTGGCGAGGTTAGGGATGATATAGCACTGCCATTTGCTGTCTTTTTCGTCTGCCATAGAGTCCTCCATATGAAATAAAAAGCGGGAACCAAATGGCCCCGCAAAATTTATAGCAATATCAATGGATGGTGTAGAAACTTATCGCTCGCCCAAATATTGAACAATCTGCCTGTTGCTCCACTTTAATGAGCTTGGAATATCGTTTCTTTCACTTAGCACAGCCATTGTCCCTGGAACGATCTGCGAAATAAATTCCGGTTGTCTTAGATTCAGCTCTCCTATCAATTGCTCGATGAAGGAACGATACCTTATTACATCCGCCGATCCAACATGGAATATGCCGCACTTCTTTTCTGTCACAACCCATTGGATGAACTGTGCAATTTGCAAATCCGACACGTGGTTGCTGAAAAAATCTTCATACACACTCATCCGCCCAATCTGACACCCTTTTATTACTTCTTGGAGTCTAGGGGAACCTTTTCCCCAAACAAAGGGAACCCGAAGCACAGCAACTTTTTCCTTTAAGATGCTCAGCAATAGATCTTCACATTGTATCTTAAAGTTCCCATAGTCACTGCTGGAAATCCGTGCATCTGATTCGTAGTGCGGTCTGCTCCGATCCCCATCAAATACATTGAGGGTGGACAGATAAATGAATCTCACATTGCTGTTTGCCAAATGCTTTGCCGTCAGTTTATGAACAACCAGCTGCTTTTCAAAATCTCCCCGCAAAGCAGAAACAACTACATTCGGTCTTACATTTTCCAGTATGGCGCAAATATCCTGCGGCTGTTCTACAGAGAACTGTATCATTTGGTTTCGGGTGCCCACAGTTTTATTTGAGCAAAATGTGCCTGTTACAGTAAACGCATCATTACCAGAAAAGTATTTTACCAGCTTTTTTCCGACAGTACCGCTTGCTCCCAGTATTAAAATACGCTTCGGCATAATCTCACCCATCCATGCTGTGATTTTCAATCGCTGTAATATTTATTATATCATATTGCATCTTCTGTGAAAATCATCAGATAAAATCCGGGTAAAGTTCCAGCGCGTCGAACTCTGCATCGGTCATGCCGGCCAGCTTATCGAGGGTGCTGTCGGTCAGGTTCCGTAGCTCCGTTTCGGATAAGGTGAGGTAGGTTCGCATCTCGGTCAGGACTTCGATCAGCCGTTCCCGGCTGCCGCTGTTGTAGAGACTCATCAGGTTCACTTCTTCGTAGGTGAAATTCATCATCGTGTATCCCTTTCACTGTGTTTTTTTCCCTTTGCAGGAGAACTGGATTTTTCGGGTTGTTTCAGCTGTTCTTTCAGCGACGGCCGGGAACATGCGGTTTCCTTCATCTTTTCCAGAAATTCCGGTAGCTCCTTGAAGCCAATCCTGTCCACAAAAAACGCACAGGCTTGACCATCGCGTTTTAACGCCACTACATCACTGACCGAAAGGCTATGTCCTTTGAAGTCAGGCGGATGATAAAGGTTGAACTGAACATACAGTTCTTCCAACACTTTGGCGGTATCCATGCCGTAAAAATAGGCAGGGGTATTGGCAAAATAGGCGGCTTCGTAATGCGTCAAATCCGGCGTCTTTCCCATCTGTGCCAGCCGATCCAGCGATTCAAACTGTTCATCCCGGGTTTCCGGCCCGGGCTTAAGCTGCAAGATCAAGTAGGCACTGCTTTCAGCAGAGAAAAAGCGTTCCAAAACATCCTGCATCAGCGGCCACCCTCGTTCTCAAACTCCAGGCTGAGCTGCGCCCGGCCATTGCTTTCGGTGGTCATCTGAACCGTGGCGTTGTAGGTCTTGCCGGTGCGCTGACTCTTGCAGTCCTTGAGCCGGGCACGGCCATTCCGCAGCAGCTTATCCACCAGCTGCCCCGTGATATGCTTACCCAGCCGCTTGAAGAAAGCGTTGTCTTTCCAGATCACAAACCGGCACTCACGATTCGTGCAGAACCAGCCCTTTTCACGCTCGGCCACCTCGGCACCACAATGGGGGCAAACACCAACGATCTTACCATTGTTCTTCATAAGCATACTCGCTCCTTTCACCGCCTCGCTGGTTTGGACCAGAGAGGTCACCATCTGTTCGATCTCATTCATAAAGGTTTCGGGGTCCAATTCACCCTGCTCGATCTGAAGCAGCTTCTGCTCCCAGTCGGCAGTCATGGCGGGAGACTGGATTTCTTCGGGCATAACAGAGATCAGTGCCCGGCCTTTCTCGGTAGGGATCAGGTTCTTGGTTTTGCCGCTGCCCTCACGGGTGAGAAACCCTTTCTTAATCAGTTTCTCGATGATGCCCGCCCGGGTGGCAGGGGTCCCGATGCCCCGGCGCTCGGCTTCCTCCGGCATACTTTCTTTCCCGGCAGTCTCCATAGCCGACAAAAGGGTGTCCTCGGTAAAATGCTTGGGCGGGGACGTTTTGCCCTCTTTCAGCTGGGCATCCAGGACAGGCAAGGTTTCTTGGCCCTGCACCTCGGGCAGAATCTCCAGTTTTTCCTTGTCTTTTTCAGCGGTATCCCCAAGGACAGCTCGCTCCGCAGCCTTCCAGCCCTCGGCCAGAATGGTCTTGCCTTTTGCGGTGAAGACCTTCCCGGCACACTCCATCTGCACCGTGGTCTCCACATAGCGGTACGGCTCTCCCACGGCAGCCAGCAGGCGGGCTGCGATCAGGCGGAGGACATGGGCCTCTCCTTCGGGCAAAGAAGAAAGGTCAGCGTGTGCCATGCTCCTGGTGGGCAAGATTGCATGGTGGTCGCTGACCTTTTTGCTGTTGATGACCTGTTTGGTGTGGATGGGGATTTCGCCGGTCACACCGAAGTAGGAAGCAGTCTGACGAACTAGATCGAGCAGACCCGGCTCCATATCCTCGGTCAAATACCGGCTGTCGGTGCGGGGGTAAGTCACCAGCTTTTTTTCATAGAGAGCCTGGGTGTAATCGAGGGTCTGCTGCGCCGAATAGCCCAGCAGCCGGTTGGCATCCCGCTGGAGGG
>ERZ1090881.818-NODE-824-length-14060-cov-5.762299_pt1 | contig 14060 bp, 8 predicted proteins | sample MGYA00478470_ERZ1090881 | MGnify/ENA primary metagenome ERZ1090881 (study PRJEB33644, sample SAMEA5815736) | chicken gut metagenome | biome: Chicken; feature: Gastrointestinal Tract; material: Caecum | place: Ireland | collected 2019-01-01 | study: A study of the...
TGATAGGAGTGCTTACCATAGCTTCCATCAGTTGTATGGACAAAGAGCGTGACTTATCTTGGGAGAGAAGGCATATGCCAAAAGAAGCATACTTCGACTTCAACATGACCCAAGCTGTTGCTTTGGATATCAATTATTGTTTTAAAAGCGAAAATTATCGTGTCCTTTTTGACATTTACGATCAAGATCCCATTGAATACTCGGCTGACGGCAGCGTGTTCCAAAAGGACATAGAGCCTATCTACCGTGCAGTTACAGACGAAAAAGGCAAATTCAGTGGAGAAATGAATATTCCGGCGGACCTCTCGGAAGTATGGTTATCATCGGATTATTTAGCCACCGTATCTCCTCTTAAACTTACGATTGACGACAGTCGTCAGCTTTCATTTAATCAAGATGCATATATCACTGCCTTACGTTCACAAACGACATCAAAAACCAGAGGAGTGACCGTGAACCAACATACCTATCTAAAAGAATGGCATGTTCTTCCCGATGCAGACTGGGATAACAACGGAAGACCAACCAATCTGGAGCCTAAAATAAACATACCTCCGGCAGACGTACTATACAACATCAAGTATGTTTTCAGAAAGGTTACAGTCAAAGATGAGAGCGGTAAAAGCAAGGTTATGAACATCAGTCAGAATTATCCGGAGTTTTTTGATGGTTCCATTAAAATGACTTCAGATATTCCAATTGTTAACCCGACCGAAGTGAGCCTCGTATTTATAAACAGCTCTGCTGCATGGTACAATACAGTTGGATATTACACCTATCCGACCAACAATCCGCCCCAGAGCACGAGTGATATAAAACAAATAATTGCATTCCCAAACACCTCTCCTGTTTACAAGACTTTAGGGGTAGGAGCATTAGTGTGTGGCGAAGAAATAAAACTCAAATATTGGAATGAAGAGACACAGGAATACGAAGACAAATTTCCTGCAGGAGTCACAATTGGCTGGTGCCTTCAAGGTATGGGATTCAAGAGTAAACTCACCTCAGAAACAGATAAAGACAAAGTGGGCGATATCATAAAAGGTATGGGGGCACGCTACTCCACCAGGAATCTAAACACGAATAATACACAAAGAACTGTATCTCTCCGTGATTCCAAGTCCGGGCAGATTGTAGCAGTAGGATTCGAAGATAATATTGACTTCGATTATGCAGATGCCATCTTCTATATTCATACGCCAGAAAAGAATGCTATTGACCCGACATTGCCTCCACTGCCTGAGGACCCCGAAGCAATCCCCGAGCAATATAAAATTTCTTATTCCGGTACACTGGCTTTTGAAGACTTATGGCCTAAGTTAGGTGATTACGATATGAATGACGTAATGGTAAAGTACACCAGTACGATGACCCGAAATGCTCTTGACAATCGCATTTACGAAATAGAAGACAAGTTTATCTTACAGCACTGTGGCGGTTATCTGCAAAACGGATTTGGATATCAATTACACAAGCTCTCAAACAGCAATGTCAAGAGTGTAAAAATAACGGGGCCTGATGCCAGTGGTTTATCAAGTTCTATATACATGGAAGGAAAAGAAACAGAGCCTGGACAGTCTCACCCAACCATATTGTTGTATGACGACATGACAAAATTCAAAAATATCACTGATGAATCAAAGAAAGAATATACTGTAACCATCACGCTTGATGGAGCTAGTGAGAAAGAGGTGGTACCTCCTTACAACCCGTTTATCTTCATCAGTTCCAACGAGGGTAGAGGCAAAGAATTACATCTGATAAATTATCCCCCGACTGATAAAGCCGACTTATCGTTACTGGGAACCGGAAAAGACATCTACAGACCAGAAGAAGGGATGTATTATGTTTCTGCAGACTTGATGCCGTTTGCTATCAATATGCCAGTAAGTAATCTCCCGGTTCCAGAGGAAGGGAAACGAATCGATCAATCATATCCCAAGTTCTCTGGATGGGTATCATCGAATGGGAAACAAAATAAAGATTGGTACAAATAAAGATTGATACGATTTAAATAAAAGCAGCCCGGATATTGTACGGAATCGCTATCGGGACTTCGCATTGCGAACCATCGATGAAAAAGACATAATAGACATCTGTTTAGAAAGGCGCGAATTACGCAGTTCACACAACTTCTCGAATACTCACCAAGAATTCGTGTGAACTGTGTTTTTATTTTAAGCCACAACATTATAGGATGTAAGTATTATCCGTTATGAATAGGCTTCCATCATTAAATCTTCGGCTCCCATTTTATCTTAAAACCTTTATTAGGGAATAGCATATCAAACACAATCACGAATATAAAAACAGATGTTACCAAGATATTCATCGTCAATAAAGAAATGTGATAAGGCCAGGGAAGCAGTAAAGCCAAAGCTATTACAGCAATAATATGTGATAAAGGAAGCATACGGCACGTGACATATTTATAGATACTATTTGCCAGAATATAAACGATTGGTCCGATAATCAGAACAAAAACAACTTCCGCTCTCATTTCTTGTTCGGGATGGGCAACAATCAGTTCGTCTCCTACCGCACAAATAATCAATGCTCCCACCAGTACGATATGAATTGCATTATAAATCAACCCCAGCTTTCCGGGATCTTTCACTTCCTGTATTTTCCGACTACCGGCTTCACTGCTCACATCAAAGTAAACCCACCACATAGCCAAACTACCAATAAAAGATATGATAGCAGAAATAATCACGAGAGGCGTCCATTCTTCTACTTCACTCAAAGAAGCTCCTGTCATCAATAGAGTTTCTCCAAAAGCAATAATCACAAACAACTGGCAACGTTCCACCAAATGATGCCCTTCAATAGTCCATTCCTTGCTACTGTCCGAACGTCCCAGACGAGGTAAAGCAAATCCGTGCATCGGGGCTGTATAATCACAGATGGCGGCTATAATCCACAGTAGAATTTGCCATTCTCCCTGCAATATGGCACCCGTAATCCAAAAGACGGCAGATATACAGAACCAGCCCATAATTCGCTTAAAATTAGCAGACAGATGATGATCTCCTAACACCCCGATAATATAAAGTGTTCTCCCTGCCTGTATCAGAACATAGCAGACAGCAAATATCAATCCCCGGTAAGTAAAGGCATAAGGAATGGCAGCCGCCATCACCAGCCCCACCAGCATACTGATAAAAAGAAGAATACGTATCGGCCGGGTATCCGGGTTGAACCAGTTAGTCACCCAGATGGTATGTTGCCACAACATCCAGACTGCAAACCACAGGATTGTTTCTTTCAATAATCCTTCCCAAGTGAGATTATGAAGCAAATAATGTGAAAGTTGCGTGACCGAGAAAACATAAATCAGGTCAAACAGCAGTTCGGAATAAGAGACAGTAGCAGTTTCCGTTTCTCTCTTCCGAAGCAATGGATGGGGGGAGTAAAACATACGAGGTTCCTTTTATATATATAAAAGAAACCCCGCAGAAGTCTATTTTGTTCAGAGAAAGTCTTACATTCTGGAAGGAACTTCGATACCCAGCAAATTCATTCCCAAGCGAACAACTTTAGCTACATTAGCAGACAGAGCGATACGGAATACTTTCACAGCCTCATTCTCTTCGCGCAGAATACTATAGTCATGATAGAACTGATTGTATTCTTTCACCAAGTCATAAGTATAATTAGCAATAATAGACGGGCTGTAATCTTCACCGGCTTGTTTTACAACAGCAGCAAAGTCGGCAACCATCTGAATCAGCCCTTCTTCTTTTTCGCTCAATTCAATGCCAGCCGGAATTTGTTCAGGAATGACAATACCCGATTCTGCCGCTTTCCGGAGCACCGACTGAATACGTGCATAAGTATATTGGATAAACGGACCTGTATTACCATTGAAGTCGATAGATTCTTTCGGATTGAATGTCATATTCTTACGGGCATCGACTTTCAGAATGAAATATTTCAATGCTCCCAGACCCACAATACGGGCAATATCATCAGCTTCTTCCTGTGTCAAACCATCCAGTTTGCCTAGTTCTTGTGAAGTTTCTTTAGCAGTGGCAATCATTTCCTCCATTAAGTCGTCAGCATCAACTACCGTACCCTCACGGGATTTCATCTTACCTTCCGGCAGTTCCACCATTCCGTAAGAGAAGTGTACCAGACTCTTACCCCATTCGAAACCAAGTTTATCGAGCAAGATAGAAAGCACCTGGAAGTGATAGTTCTGTTCGTTACCTACTACATAAATCATCTTATTAATCGGGTAATCGGCAAAACGAAGTTTAGCCGTACCGATATCCTGAGTCATGTAGACAGAAGTACCGTCACCACGGAGAAGGAGCTTATGATCCAGTCCTTCGGCAGTCAGGTCGGCCCATACGGAACCATCTTCTTTCTTGTAAAAGAAACCTTTTTCCAGACCTTCCATTACTTTTTCTTTTCCTTCGAGGTAAGTATTGGATTCGTAATAGATCTTGTCGAAGCTGACACCCATCTTCTTGTAGGTTTCGTCGAATCCTGCATATACCCAGTTGTTCATCATTTCCCACAATCCGCGTACTTCCGGATCACCGGCTTCCCACTTCACCAACATTTCGCGGGCCTCCTGCATCAATGGAGATTCAGCTTCAGCCTTTGCTTTCGCTTCATCGCCACTCATTCCCTGCGCTGTAAATTTAGCCATCAGCTCCTTTACTTCCGCTTTATAATGCTTATCGAAAGATACATAATAATCACCTACCAGGTGGTCACCCTTCTTACCCGAAGTTTCAGGAGTTTCACCGTTTCCGTATTTCTTCCATGCCAGCATGGACTTACAGATGTGGATACCACGGTCGTTTACAATATTTGTTTTGACTACCTTATTGCCGTTTGCCGCTACAATGTTAGCCAATGCGTTGCCTAAAAGGTTATTACGCACGTGTCCCAAGTGAAGCGGTTTGTTTGTATTCGGAGAAGAATACTCAATCATCACCAATGGAGAAGCGTCAGTGACCTGCATTAAGCCGTACTGTTCATCCGCCTGAATCTCGTTCAGCAATTCAATCCATGTAGCCGATGCAATAGTCAGGTTCAAGAACCCTTTTATCACATTAAACGCTGCTACAGCCGGATCGTTTGCCTTCAGATATTCACCGATTTCCTGTGCTGTTTGCTCCGGTCCTTTTTTTGACATCTTCAGAAAAGGGAACACGACCAGTGTCAAATGTCCTTCAAATTCTTTCTTTGTTTTTTGCATTTGCACCATCTTTTCAGGGACTTCCTGACCGTAGAGTGCTTTCAGTCCACTAATAACGGACGCTACAAGTTTATCTTCTATCTTCATAATCAAGTTATTTCTTGCGCGCAAAGATACAAAAAAAGGAGACGCATCGCGTCTCCTCTCCTAATTTCTTTCAACTATCTATCTTATTCAACAGCTGCAGATAATTCAGCACCAGCTTTAAATTTAGCTACTTTCTTAGCAGGAATAGTAATAGTTGCCTTTGTAGAAGGGTTAATACCAGTTCTTTCAGCTCTTTCGCTTACAGAGAAAGTACCAAAACCTACGAGAGATACTTTGTCACCAGCTTTCATAGCATTAGTAACTGAAGTGATGAAAGCATCAAGTGCTTTTTTTGCATCGGCTTTGCTCATTTGAGCTTCAGCAGCCATTGCACTAATAAGATCAGACTTATTAATAATACGTAAAATTATTAATTAATATATTTGTTACACAAAAGATTATCCCACAATGGATTGATTCCACAAATATAGCCGAACAAAACAACATATCAAATAAAAACATAAAAAAAACGCAGCAAATTATTGAAAAAGAGCTAATAGGAAGCGTTTTTCATGCTTTAAAACAGAATTTATTCGTACTTTTGCGTCTATTATCTAAATATTCAGAAATTAAAATGATGCCAACTGTAACTAAAAACCTGATAATTATCAATGTACTAGTATTTTTCGGGACAATCGTAGCCCAACGTTACGGCCTGGATTTAACGAATTATCTGGGATTACATTTTTTCCTCGCAAGTGACTTTAATCCGGCACAGCTTATCACTTATATGTTCATGCACGGCGGATTCAGCCACATTTTCTTTAATATGTTTGCCGTTTTTATGTTCGGACCGATTCTCGAACAAACCTGGGGACCCAAACGTTTCCTCTTTTACTATATTCTCTGCGGTATCGGTGCGGGACTTATCCAGGAAGGGGTACAGTATATTCAATATGTAACGGAACTTAGCCACTACGCACAAGTGAATATAGGTACAGGTGTTATCCCAATGGAAGAGTATCTGAACATGATGACCACCGTAGGTGCTTCGGGAGCCGTTTACGCCATATTGCTGGCATTCGGTATGTTATTTCCCAATAACCGGTTGTTTATCTTCCCGCTGCCATTTCCTATCAAAGCGAAGTTCTTCGTTATAGGATACGCCGCGATTGAATTATGGTCAGGACTTGCCAATAGCGCCGGAGACAATGTTGCTCACTTTGCTCACCTGGGAGGAATGTTATTTGGATTGATCCTGATTTTGTATTGGAGAAAAAAAAGCAATAACAATGGGACATATTATAGCTGATTTAAAGGAGACATTCAGAAGAGGAAATATTTTCATCCAACTGATTTATATCAACGTAGGCATCTTTGTGATTGGCACGTTGATTAACGTTTTCTTGCGACTGTTTGAAGTAAGTACCCCCGATATATTCGGTATATTTGCCCTGCCGGCATCCTTTATCGGATTTATTCATCAGCCGTGGTCGTTATTTACTTATATGTTTATGCATGCCGGTATCCTGCATATTCTATTCAATATGCTTTGGCTGTATTGGTTCGGAAGTTTGTTTCTCTACTTTTTCTCGGCCAAACATTTAAGAGGACTATATGTATTAGGAGGTATCTGTGGAGGTTTACTGTATATGATTGCCTACAATGTATTTCCTTTATTCAGTTCGCAAGTGGCGGGTGCAACATTGGTAGGAGCATCAGCTTCCGTATTAGCCATCGTGGCTGCTACGGCTTATCGTGAACCAAATTACAGGGTGCAACTTTTTCTTTTCGGTGCTATCCGTCTCAAATATCTGGCACTGGTTGTTATCGGAATCGATGTATTATCCATCACCTCAAGTAATGCCGGAGGACATATCGCCCACCTGGGCGGTGCTCTTGCAGGACTTTGGTTTGCCGCCAGCCTAAATAAAGGAACTGATTTGACTTACTGGATCAACTGGATTCTGGATGGTTTCACCTCCTTGTTTCAGAAGAAAACATGGAAACGGAAACCGAAAATGAAAGTACACTATGGAAACAGTGCCACCGGTCGCGAGAAGGATTATGATTACAATGCCCACAAAAAAGCACAGTCAGATGAAGTGGACCGTATTTTGGAAAAACTAAAAAAATCCGGTTACGACAGTCTGACAACTGAAGAAAAGAAAAGCTTGTTCGACGCAAGCAAAAGATAAAAGAATGGAACATATTGGCAAATTTGTCGCATATCTGATACTTGCTGTCAACGCTCTCTTCGTGGGAACGTTGATATTAAGCGCTTATAGCCCTTACCTTAACCCGAAAATAAACCCACTTGCTTCCAGCTTGGGACTTGCATTTCCGATATTCCTGACGATTAATCTGATTTTTATCGGCTTCTGGGCATTTGTCAATTACCGATATGCGCTCTTGCCTGCCATCGGTTTTCTAATTTGTATTCCGCAGATACGGACTTATATTCCTTTTAACTCCACCACAAAAACCATACCGGAAGGAAGCATCAAAATCCTATCCTACAACGTAATGAGTTTCAACAATTTGGAGAAGAAAGATGGAAAAAACCCGGTATTATCTTATCTTGTAGATAGTAACGCCGATATTATCTGTCTGCAAGAATATAACACCGCTACCAACAAGAAATACCTGACGGAACAGGACATTAAAAAAGCATTGAAAGCCTATCCTTACCAATCCGTCCACCAACAAGGGAAAGGAGATGTGCAACTTGCCTGTTTCTCCAAGTTCCCCATACTCTCGATACATCCCATCAAATATGAAAGTAATTATAACGGTTCCATGAAATATGTACTGAATGTAAATAACGACACTCTTACATTAATCAACAACCACCTGGAATCCAACAAACTCACCAAAGAAGACAGAGGGATGTATGAGGATATGATTAAAGACCCGAATGCCAAGAAAGTAAAAACCGGACTTAGGCAATTAATAAGAAAACTGGCGGAAGCATCGGCTATCCGGGCTACACAAGCAGATTCTGTGGCTAAAACCATTGCAGAAAGTAAATATCCGACAACCATAGTATGCGGCGATTTCAACGACGGTTCTATCTCATATACCCATCGCATCCTGACTCAAAAACTAGACGATGCATTCACACAGTCCGGTAAAGGATTGGGTATTTCCTACAATCAGAACAAGTTCTATTTCCGCATAGACAATATCTTGATCAGCCCCAACCTGAAAGCCTACAATTGCACGGTAGACCGGTCTATCAAGGCATCAGACCATTACCCGATCTGGTGCTATATCAGTAAACGATAAGAACTGAAAACTCTAATAAAAAACACTTATGATGATTAAAAAGACACTAACCATTTTAGCAGTAAGTTGTATGATGTACTCCTGTGCTACGAAAACAGAAAGCAATCCTTTCTTTACAGAGTTTCAAACCGAGTATGGTGTTCCTTCTTTCGACAAGATTAAATTAGAGCACTATGAACCTGCCTTTCTAAAAGGTATAGAAGAACAGAATCAAAATATCGAAGCCATCATCGAAAGCTCGGAAATTCCGACATTCGAAAATACGATTGTGGCTTTGGATAACAGCGCACCCATCTTAGACCGGGTAAGCATCATTTTCTTCAATATGACAGATGCGGAAACTACTGATTCGCTGACCGCACTTTCCATCAAACTGGCACCGGTTCTTTCGGAACATAATGACAATATCTCCCTGAATGGGAAACTATTCAAACGGGTGAACGATGTCTACCAAAAGAAAGACTCATTGAACCTGACGTCGGAACAAGAACGTCTGCTGGACAAGACTTATAAAAGATTTATCCGCTCCGGAGCGAACCTTGGCGAAAAGGACCAAGCTCGCCTCCGCGAAATCAACAAGGAGCTTTCTACACTTGGCATCACTTTCAGCAACAATGTGCTGAATGAGAATAATGCCTTCCAACTTTTCGTTGACAAGGAAGAAGATCTGGCAGGATTGCCTGAATGGTTCCGCCAAAGTGCGGCCGAAGAAGCGAAAGCAGCCGGACAACCGGGAAAATGGTTGTTCACCCTGCACAATGCCAGCCGTCTGCCTTTCCTGCAATATTCTGAAAATCGCCCGCTCCGGGAGCAAATATACAAAGCTTATATCAACCGCGGCAACAACAACGACGGGAACGATAACAAGGAAAACATCCGCAAGATCGTTTCTCTCCGCCTGGAAAAAGCGAACTTATTAGGTTTCGACTGTTATGCAAACTTCGTCCTGGATGAAACCATGGCAAAGAACGCCAACAACGTAATGAGCCTTTTAAATAACCTCTGGAGCTACGCACTGCCAAAAGCAAAAGCAGAAGCTACCGAACTTCAGAAATTAATGGATAAGGAAGGAAAAGGAGAAAAACTGGAAGCATGGGACTGGTGGTATTATACCGAAAAACTACGGAAAGAAAAATACAACCTGTCTGAAGAGGATACAAAACCTTACTTCAAACTGGAGAATGTACGCGATGGCGCTTTCGCCGTAGCCAACAAATTATATGGCATCACCCTAAGCAAACTGGAAGGCATACCAACTTATCACCCTGATGTAGAAGTCTTTGAAGTGAAAGACGCAGACGGTTCCCAGCTCGGTATCTTCTATGTAGACTATTTCCCACGTCCCGGGAAAAGCGGTGGTGCATGGATGAGCAACTATCGTGAGCAACACGGAACAACCCGTCCGTTGGTATGCAACGTTTGCAGCTTTACCAAGCCGGTAGGCGACACCCCCTCTTTATTGACCATGGATGAAGTGGAAACCCTGTTTCACGAATTTGGTCACGCTCTGCACGGACTGCTGACAAAATGTGAATACAAAGGAACATCGGGAACCAACGTGGTACGTGACTTTGTAGAACTTCCTTCTCAAATCAACGAACATTGGGCGACTGAACCCGAAGTGCTGAAAATGTATGCCAAACATTATCAGACAGGAGAAGTGATACCCGACGAAATCATCGAGAAGATACTGCAACAGAAAACTTTCAACCAGGGCTTCATGACCACCGAATTACTGGCTGCCGCCATCCTCGACATGAACCTGCACACGATGATAGATGTAAAGAATCTGGATATGCTTGCATTCGAAAAAGAAGCGATGGACAAGCTTAACTTGATTCCCGAAATAGCACCGCGTTATCGCGTGACTTACTTTAATCATATCATTGGCGGATACGCTGCCGGATACTATAGTTACCTATGGGCCAACGTATTGGACAATGATGCTTTCGAAGCTTTCAAAGAACATGGTATTTTTGATAAAAACACCGCCGACCTGTTCCGCCATAACGTATTGGAGAAGGGAGACAGCGAAGACCCGATGGTGCTTTATAAGAATTTCCGTGGAGCGGAACCAAGCCTGGAACCACTACTGAAAAACAGAGGAATGAAATAATTCAGCAAAAAAGCCCTTAAACATCAAATATTTGAGGGCTTATTACACATGAATGTGAAAAAAAAACTATATTTGCAGCCTTGTATGCGGCAAAAAGAACTTGTGTACGACAGAATTTAACTGAAAATTAAATTAAAAAAGTAATCATCATAAATTAAAAGTAAAATGCAAAACAAAGGATTTGTAAAGGTTTTTGCGGTATTACTCACACTGGTATGTGTGTTCTATCTCTCCTTCTCCTTCGTACCCCGCCATTATACCAACAAGGCGAAAGAAATTGCGAACGGCGACCCGAAAGTGGAACAAGACTACCTCGACTCTCTCTCCAATGAGAAAGTATGGTTGGGTAACTGGACGCTGAAACAATGTCGTGAGATGGAGATTAGTTTAGGTTTGGACCTAAAAGGTGGTATGAACGTTATCCTTGAAGTTTCTGTACCTGATGTTATCAAAGCACTGGCTGACAACAAGCCGGATGAAGCTTTCAACAATGCATTGGCAGAAGCTGCAAAACAGGCTGTAAACAGCCAGGATGATATCATCACGCTATTTGTCAGAGAATACCACAAAGCTGCTCCTAACGCAAAACTTTCCGAACTCTTCGCAACACAACAGTTGAAAGACAAAGTTAACCAGAAATCATCGGATGCAGAAGTTGAAAAAGTATTGAGAGCAGAAGTAAAAGCTGCTGTTGAAAACTCATATAACGTACTTCGTACACGTATCGACCGTTTCGGTGTTGTTCAGCCGAATATCCAGAGCCTGGAAGACAAAATGGGTCGTATCATGGTGGAATTGCCGGGTATCAAAGAGCCGGAACGTGTGAGAAAACTTCTCCAAGGTTCTGCTAACCTGGAATTCTGGGAAACTTATACAGCTAAAGAAGTTCTTCCTGCCATGCAATCTGCTGATGCTAAATTGCGCGCTGTATTAGCGCAGGAGACAGATGCAGACTCTACCGCTGTAGATTCCACCAAAGAAGCTCCGCTTGCAGAAGCTACTCCGGCCAAGAAAAGCGTAAGTGCTGCCGACAGTCTTGCTGCTGCCCTGAAAGGAGATGCTACAACTACTGAAGATAATTCAACAACTAACCTGGCAGAAATTAAAAAGCAATACCCTCTGTTGGCTATCCTGCAGTTGAACTCTAGCGGACAAGGTCCTGTGATCGGTTACGCTAACTACAAAGACACTGCTGATATCAACAAATATCTGGCTATGCCGGAAGTTAAAGCAGAACTCCCGAAAGACCTTCGTTTGAAATGGGGTGTTTCTCCTTCTGAATTTGACAAGAAAGGACAGACGTTCGAATTATATGCTATCAAGTCTACCGAACGCAACGGTAAAGCTCCGTTGGAAGGTGATGTAGTAACAGACGCGAAAGATGAATTCGACCAATACAGCAAACCGGCTGTCAGCATGACAATGAACTCTGACGGTGCACGTCGTTGGGCACAGCTGACCAAACAGAACATCGGTCGTTCTATCGCTATCGTTCTTGACAACTATGTATATTCTGCACCAAACGTAAACTCTGAAATCACAGGTGGACGTTCACAGATTACAGGTCATTTCACTCCTGAACAGGCAAAGGACTTGGCAAACGTATTGAAATCAGGTAAGATGCCGGCTCCGGCTCACATCGTACAGGAAGATATCGTTGGTCCGTCATTGGGTCAGGAATCTATCAATGCAGGTGTATTCTCATTCGTAGTGGCTCTGATTCTGTTGATGATCTATATGTGTATGATGTACGGCTTCATACCGGGTATGATTGCCAATGGTGCATTGTTCCTGAACTTCTTCTTCGTATTAGGTGTCCTCTCCTCCTTCCAGGCAGCATTGACAATGTCCGGTATTGCCGGTATGGTATTGTCACTAGGTATGGCAGTGGATGCGAACGTACTTATCTACGAACGTACAAAAGAAGAACTTCGTGCCGGTAAAGGTGTGAAGAAAGCACTTGCTGACGGTTATTCCAACGCATTCTCCGCTATCTTCGACTCGAACCTGACATCCATCATCACAGGTATCATTCTGTTTAACTTCGGTACCGGTCCGATCCGTGGTTTTGCTACGACATTGATTATCGGTATTCTAGTATCCTTCTTCACCGCTGTGTTCATGACCCGTATAGTTTACGAACACTTCATGAACAAGGACAAACTATTGAACCTTACATTCACAACCCCTGTTTCAAGAAACTTGATGACCAACACACGTTTTGATTTTATGGGAACAAACAAAAAATCCCTTATCATCACTGTAGCCATCATCCTCGTTTGTATCGGTTCATTTGCCATGCGCGGTTTAAGCCAGAGTATCGACTTTACCGGTGGACGTAACTTCAAGGTACAGTTCGAGAATCCGGTAGAACCCGAACAGATTCGTGAATTGATCTCCAGCAAGTTCGGTGATGCTAACGTTAGTGTTATCGCTATCGGTACAGATAAGAAAACTGTACGTATCAGCACCAACTACCGTATTGAAGATGCAGGAAACGATGTTGACTCTCAAATCGAAGCATATTTATATGAGACTTTGAAACCTGTGCTGACTCAAAACATCACTCTGGCTACCTTTATCGACCGTGACAATCACACTGGTGGTAGTATTGTAAGTTCTCAAAAAGTGGGTCCGAGTATCGCAGACGATATCAAAACAGGTGCTATCTATTCCGTAGTACTGGCTTTGATCGCTATCGGTCTGTATATCTTAATCCGTTTCCGTAACATCGCATATAGTATTGGCTCTATCGTAGCTCTATCATGCGATACCATCATGATTATCGGTGCTTACTCATTGTTATGGGGTATCGTTCCATTCTCACTGGAAATTGACCAAACGTTTATCGGTGCTATCCTGACAGCTATCGGTTACTCTATCAATGACAAGGTGGTAATCTTCGACCGTGTACGTGAGTTCTTCGGCCTGTATCCGAAACGTGACAAACGTCAGTTGTTCAATGATTCATTGAATACTACACTTGCACGTACTATCAATACATCATTAAGTACATTGATCGTATTGCTGTGTATCTTCATCCTTGGCGGTGATTCAATCCGCAGCTTTGCATTCGCAATGATCTTGGGTGTTGTTATCGGTACATTGTCATCACTGTTCATTGCATCTCCGATTGCATACAACATGATGAAGAACAAAAAAGTCGTACCAGTAACTACGGAAGAATAATAAATTCCAGAAATAGAAAAAGCCTCTTCCGAACATTCGGTAGAGGCTTTTTCTATTGATTATTAAAACAAATAGAAGCTATAAGACGTTCATCTTAAAAGAAGCCATTGTTAAACTCAAAACCAGATACGATATGAAAGCAAAACAAAACAACTTCTCACAGATTCTTCGTAGTAGCCCCGAGGGGAATCGAACCCCTATCTAAAGTTTAGGAAACTTCTATTC
>ERZ1090881.822-NODE-828-length-14038-cov-12.060359_pt1 | contig 14038 bp, 18 predicted proteins | sample MGYA00478470_ERZ1090881 | MGnify/ENA primary metagenome ERZ1090881 (study PRJEB33644, sample SAMEA5815736) | chicken gut metagenome | biome: Chicken; feature: Gastrointestinal Tract; material: Caecum | place: Ireland | collected 2019-01-01 | study: A study of the...
GCGCTAGTCTCGTGGGCTCGGAGATGTGTATAAGAGACAGATATATAATAATATATAATAATGAAAAAGTCTATTCTCTCGATGGAATTCTTTCTCTTGCTATAACGCTACAATAAGTTCCCCTTCCATAATACCATAAAATAAGATAAAAGTCAAGCTACGCATAAGTAAAATTAAATACCATTAAGATTTTCCAAGATGAAAATTTTTCTCCCTACCATTGACTCATTTTTAAGATACCGTCCTATTTCTACAAGATAAAATCCAGGAAAATATATAAGAAGTTATCTTAAACCAGAGAAAATTTTCTCCCTATAGCGACCATACCTCTTGATATAACGCTCTCTCTTGCTTTTTCTTAAAAATTTTTATATAATATTTATAGAGAATAGAGAAGGAGAAAGACTCTAGAGGAAAAGATAAGAAGTCTAGTTAATTCGGGAGAAAACCTAGACGATATCAAGAGGAGAAAATAGTTAGATCTAGAGATTTTTATATAAAAGAGCTAGAAGATAAGTTTTACGTAGTAAAGCGATAGAATCGTTACTAGATACTGCAATGGAATTGAATAGCTTTTTGGAAGATTTATTTAGATGATGCGGTCGCACGTCCTCTAACTAATTTTCACCCAATAATCCAGTTTCATTCCATTTTTCAATTCGATTTTGCCATTTCTTCTTTCTAGTTCAAATTCTAAAAAGCTAGAAAGTAGAATTTTTAAATCAAAATTCCTAAAGGAAGAGAGAACTAAATCTCTCTTTCTTTTTCTTTTTACTTCCTTTCCTCCTTCTTCCTCTCTTGCTCCTCTATCTTCTCTATCCACTCCTCTATTTCTTTCCTACTCGCTCCTTCTCTTTCTCCCATTCTAACTATATAACTAATTAAACTATCCTCATAGCTCTAAGACAAATCCAACTTCTCAATCCTATCCAACCAACTCTAAAAAAATATCATTCTTCTTCTTCCTCTCCTTCTAGCTTCTCTCTTTCTTCCCAATACCTACTTCCACCCATAACCTCAGTTGTCCACCTATCAATTATATCTTCATCCTCACTACTAGCTACTATAATAAATTGATTTAAAATTTTTAGTCTTTCTTCCTTATCTTCTATACAACCTATATCATATAGCCAATCTGTATAGACTCTAAGTTCTTTTATTTCTGGAAGTTTCACTATCTTCTTTTCTCCTTCTTACCAAGTTTTCTTTCTCCTTCGAGAGAAACGCGGCGCCAGGAAATTACAAATGAGCGAAGCGAATTTGTAATTTCCCCAAAAAATACAAGTTTGCGAAGCAAAAACTTGTATTTTTGTATATTATATATAGCAAATTACAAGTTACAAGTTTTTTACAAGAAATTACAAGTTTTCCCTAAGTAACCAAGATATGGCCACGACGTCTCTAAAGTATTTTCTTAATAAAAACTTGTAAAAGTTGTAAAAACTTGTATTTAATTTGTAAAACTTGTATTTCGCTACAAGTTTATCTATACATCTTATTCTCTTTCCTCTTTATCCATACTTCATTATGATATATAGTATCCTTACTAACCCCTAGTTCCTCGGCTATATCTATCCCTCTCTTACCTTGCGCAATCAAACTCTTCAATTTATTACTATCCACTATCGACGGTCTTCCGCCAACTTCGCCGCCTATGACTTTTTCTCGATACTTATCCTTACTATAATCTATCTAATCTCTAATCGAATCTAACCAGGCATTAGCAAATCCGTTTCCCTCTATCGCTTCCTCTTCGCCATACAACCCATACCAAACTATTCTAGCAATAAAGTCCTTCTCTTCTTCCTTACTAACCCCAAATTCTCTTAACTTATCGCACCAATCTTTCCGAAAAACAAAATTCTCAACTCCGGCCATAGCTATTCTCTTCCTCTAGTATCATAGAAAGAGTCTACTCAAATTCTTCCGTATCATTAAAGACCCAACAAGTAAATCTAGGCTCTTTAGGATTCGGCATGGAAAGAATCGGTATTTGTCCTCTATCTATAAGCTTTGTGGCGAGTCGCAAAGTATAGATTATTTTCGTCATTCGTTATTTCCTCCCGTATCTTTCTTTATAACTCTATAATACTATATTTTTCTAAATAAATCAATCTGTTTACAAAACTCAAAAATTATATTATAATTTATATAAAGAAACAAAAGAAGAAAGAAAGAATCTCCAAACCCATAATGAAACCGCGGGAACGGAGGTCATACGGGCACTACATCTTTCTCCAATCCACCACATATCTCCATTCCCGCAATTACTTCTCTCTTGTTTCTCGCTTCGCTCGAAACTACTACCGAAAGGAAGTACCAAACTATGAATTCTCCCGGCCTAAACTATACTCTCTCTAAACTCGCCGCCGCAAAAGAACTCGCAAGAAACCCTCGTTCAAATAATAACTACTCTCTCCAAGACTCCATTTGCCGAAAGCATGGCATATTCCTAGATTCCATGACTCAAGACGAAAAAGAAGAGTTCTGTAGAATCGTGGAGGAATTTATACCTTGATAATTAGTGGAAAGAAACTCCTAGAAATTCTCGAAGAGTTTAAAAATAGTAACCCAAAGAAGGAAGAAAGAATCTCCTATGAGGAATGGAGAAACTTAGTTAAATTTTTAACAAAGTCTCAAGAAACAGAATTTTCCGTATCCATAGAAGGTCTTGTCCTTAAAATTCAGGAACCAGAAACAGGTTACGACTATCGTTTTGTCGTAGGTTCCTACTTCATTTACTTCTTTAAGTCTCGAACGATCGACCATAAAATCTCCGTAACTTCTTCTATTATAAATGACCCCACGGATGGTAAAGTTTACGCTCAAGATTCTAGTGGAAAATGGACTCCAGTAGTAAACTTTAACCCTACTCTTTCCTGCGAAGATTATATAAGTAGCACAACTACTTCAACCACTTTAACTTCTCCTTCGTTTTATCTCCGAATAAACAGCTATGGAGAATTTGAATATTATGACCCTACTTGGGAAGACCCCACCCCTAGCGCCGCTGAATCTTCTAAAAATCTTACTGAAAATCTCTCGAAAGGAAGCTCTAATAAAATGAACCTTAATCTTAATAACCTCTTCGACTTTGGCCCCATAAACGATAACGTCGTCATGTATAGCCCCTACGGTCTCGCCTTCCGCAATTCCAATAATCAGTACCTCACCTATAACCCGACTACCAAAAAGACGACCGACGTAACCGGCCTCACCATCGACCTCGAAGGCCTCATCTATAAAATCCCCGTAGGTCTTAATTCAGTAAAGCCCGGCGACATCATAATCCATAACGGCAAGCCCATCTGTGTAGAGGGGATAGAAGACCATAGCGTTATTTGTGTCGATATAGAGAATAGCGAACTCAAGACCGTTATTCCTCCTACGAATGTCTTTGGTTTTAACTACGTAACCAAGATAACCCCTCTCTTCAACTTTGGCTCTGCGAATCCTTCCGAAGATAACCCCTTCGGCAACATTATGCCTTATCTCCTTTTCTCTACTCTTAACGAAAATGGCTCCTCTAACAAGAGTGGTAATGGCTTTGATATACAGACTCTCCTTCTCATGTCTATGATGAATAGCGCGGATGGCAATTTCTTCGGCAATATTTTTGGCAACGGGCAGGCTTAATTGCTTGCTCTTGCTTTTTATATAAAAATATTTTATAATATAACTATCAAGAGGAAAGGAGAAAGATATGGAGTCGCTAGACATAAAGTCGCTAGACATAAAGTCGCTAGACATGAGCCAAACCACGGTTAACCCGTATACGGGTAAAGCGTATACATTATCAACATGGTATAATCCAAGAAGAGCTCTTTATGAAACCGCAATTAGCTTTTATATGAACGACAGTTCAGGACACTATATAACCATCCCAATCCAGCGTTATAAAATGCGGAAAGAGGCTATTGGTGGCCATAACGCATGGGCGATGGCTCTTCGTCAAGAGGATTTCGCAGTTCGTAATGTTGATACCGCAAAACTCTATATCTTTACTCGGGAAGGGAGCATCATCTAATATGGTAGAACGTCTTAATAAAATGACCGCAACGATAGTTTGTTCTGTTAATGGAAAAGAATTTAAGACCTCGTTCAACATAAGCGAGAAAACTCCCGAATATCTTATAGCTGATGAAGCCTATAGAGTTGCTATGCTGTTCGCTGAAACTCAGTTTATCGCCCAATATGGCTACCGTCCCGCAAATTCTCATGAGTTTGCCAAATTCCTTTCTTCTCTTGATTATTCTTATACTATAGATTAAGGAGAAAAATAAATGTACACCTTTCACCTAACTACCAATGAGCCTATTTCCGAAGGAGGCTCCGAAAATATTAAAACTGGCCTTGTACCCGGAGAATCTTATACTGGGGCCATGAAAAATCTCGCCATAGAATTTGGAGATACTCTAATTGACCAAGTTACTCTTAACTACCTGATAGAAGATGGAGTTCTTCTTCTATCTCAAGAGACTCTCACAGCCATCTCTAACGAACTTTCTAAAACTGAAAGCGAGGACTCCAACTAATGTACAAGTATAAAGTTTCTGGACATGATGGTATTGAATCCTTTAATGAAACTGGCATTGTTCTCGGCTCCACGTTTGAAGAAGCCTCAAGAAACCTCTCCGATTATTACGACGAGGATGCTCTTACCAAAATCGAGCTTATCTATGCCACAGACGATCTCGCAATTCCTCTTAACGAGTCTATTGCGGAAGAAATCGTAAATTCTATCGTCTAAGAGCCTTCTCCTAGAGGCTCTTTTTCTTTTGCAAAAACTCAAAAATTATGATATAATCTTCATAGAAAATGAAGAAAGGAAGTAAAACTGTGCCAACCGCTCCCTCTTTTCAAGACTATGAATTTCTGAGCGAGCCTTTCGTCAAGAACAAAAAACTCTATATAACTGTTAAGAATCCTCGCACTGGCAATCAGCGAGATGTAAGATGGTATTCAGACGAGGAGTTCGCTAAGCAATTCACAATAAAAGATGCTGTCCCCGATCATACCAAAGGATTCCCCGGCCTAAAGAAAGCAAGAGGCTTTGCCAATGGCCCTATACTCGTAGTGCGTGGCGACAAAAATGAAGATGAAGATTGGTTGCGGGAGTCTCCTGCGCGTTATGCCATGGGTATTAGGTGGTATTTTGCAAGCGATGATGCGCTACCAACCTCCATTCCCGCACATCTAAATCTGATTCCTCTTGCTTGGGAAGAGTTTCGAGACGGTGACGACCAACACATGAAAGCTCCAGAAGAGCTTTCTAAGCTCCTTAATCAAAAGGAAAGAGAGTTACGTCATAATGTTTGAAGCTTGGGTTGCAATTAACTGGCTCTTTTCTATTATTGGTAGCAAAGAAAGATAATTTTCCTATGTTTCTTGGGTGGATAGTTTTGTTCATTGGTTGGTATATGTTAGGATAAGGAGAATTTATGAACTTTATAATACTACTATTTTGGGCTTGCACAGCCATCTTTACTCTCTTGTTCCTACAAGAAGATAAGCCACTAGACTATCGAGTGAATTGCAGGAACGGAGCTATAGTGCTTCTACTAATCTCGCTGTCGCTCACCTTTATATATTGGTAAAAAATTTTTTAAGCAAAACCTTGCTTTTCAGAAAAAAATAATATATAATATATTCAGAAAGTGAGACAAAAGGTCTTTAGAGCTTTCAAATTATTACTCTATAACTAAGAAAGGAAAATACGATTTACCATGAATGAGACTGTTAAGAAGATTAGTAAGAAAGAGAAGCTGCTTGCGCTGAAGGCTGTTGCGCAGACCGCGGAGGGCTCTGGCATTACCCTCGATATGGGCGACATTACCTACGGCACTCTTTACGACTTTGTGGACCACGAGATTGAGCTCCTTGAGAATAAGGCTGCGGCTGCTCAGAAGCGTGCGGCGAGTAAGAAGGCTGAGGGAGACGCTCTTCGCGAGCAGGTCTACAATGTCCTTTCCGATACCGAGTTTATGACTACTGACGAGATTGTCAAGGCCCTTGGCGATGAGGATATTACCGCTCAGATGGTTACTTCTCGCCTGACTCAGCTTGCTTCTGAAGAGGTTGGCAAGGTTGAGAAGACTCAGGTCACGGTCAGTGGCAAGGATGGCGGCCGTTCCCGCAAGCTCAGCGCTTATCGTAGAATTGGCTAAGAGATTGGACTTGGCTTGCGCCAAGTCCTTTTTATTATCAAGAGAAAGGAGCTAAATATGCTTTTTAGTATTAGCTACCAATCAAAAATGAAGAAGCTTGCAGATGAAATACGATGTCCCTATAACTAGCTAGGTCTCTTGCTCAAGTTCATAAAAGAAAACCCCCAAAAGCGTTATCTAATTGAACTCCCAAGCGACATAAATCAAGAGGGAATAGATAAAGCTATTAAAGAACTTGAGATAATTAAGGATATGGTTTCCGATTATACCTTTGCCTGCTATAGTCTCAATAGTTTTAAAGAAACGCGGAAACGGGGCTATCAGGCGTTTTTAGCCTTGCCGGTTACCGATTGGGAACTCTTTGATAGTCTTTTAGAGGAAGGCGCTAGTGATATTTGGATAGACGGCGCACTTGGATTCCAAACTGATGCAATAGCAAGAGCAAAGAGTAGTACGAAAATAAGAGCTGTTCCTAATTACTCCGCCGTGATAGGTGACATGAAACCAAATAGCTTCTTTATTCGCCCAGAAGATCTAGATAAATACCAGCGGGCAGTAGATATTATTTTCTTTAGAGAGAAAGATATTTCACGCGAAATAATCCTCTTTACCATTTATAAACGAGGTAACTTCATCGGCAATATAGAAGATTTAATTCCGGTAACGCGGGAACCGATCTCTAATGCGCTATTCAAAGAGGATTTTGCGGAAACGAGATTGAATTGCCGCCAGAGTTGCAAGGTGCCTGGCCGCCATTGCACGTACTGCCGCACATACTTTAATATAGGGAAAAATATCTAGAAGATTCTATCTAATTGATTTTATTCATTTTTTATATTATAATATAATTAAGAAATGAATAAAGGATAGATTTTAAGATATATGAAATGGTCAGAACTAATATCTCCGGTGGCAAAAGAAGCCAGCCTTAAAATGATGGAGAGCGTTAATAGAGGGCGTCAGGAGGGCAAAGAAATCTATCCTCCTGACAATCTCATATATAGAGCTATTCAGCTAACTCCGCCTGACGCAGTCAAAGTATGTATAGTGGGGCAAGATCCCTATCATACTCCCGGAGCAGCAAATGGACTCGCATTTTCAACCAACCCTGATTGCCCCATGCAACCGTCCCTCCGCAATATCTTTAAAGAACTTCAGGACGATATTAATTGCGGAAGCCCGCCTAATGGTGACTTGACAGCTTGGGCTGAGCGCGGAGTATTACTCCTTAATACTACTTTAACCGTATATGCGCATCAGCCTAATAGCCACTCAAAGTGGGGATGGAAAGATTTTACGGTCGAGATATTGCGCGCAGCGAGCCGCCTGCCGCAACCAGTCGTCTTTATGCTTTGGGGAAATAACGCACAAGATTTCCTTCTTGACCTTATATCCCCTGCGGCGGTTAAAAAAGATAGCATAGTAAGAGAGCCGTTGGCAAAGAAAGCGTTTATTCTTTCTTCCCATCCCTCTCCTTTTAGCGCCTCAAGACCTTGCCGCGGCACACAACCTTTCAGAGGTAGTAGACCATTTTCTACTGCGAATAAATTACTAATAGAAATGGGAGGAGAACCAATAGAATGGAAGATTTAAGCGTCTATAGCGAACAGTTGAATAAAGCCATTAAATCCTCCCAGTGTTTTCCTTTTGATTTAAACTGCGATGCGTTAGCATCGCAATGGTACGAAGCGAAGAAATATTTTATAGAAGCTTTTGGCGGGAAGCCTATCGTTCGTTTCAAGGACAAAATAAAAATAGAGCTTTCTCAAAAGGAACAAGATGAGCGTTTTCAGAGCTTTCTCTCTATTCTCAACGATGAAATTAATATTAGTGAAGAATTCTTAGATTACCTTACTATGAACAAAAAAGGATTCTTCATAAACCGCACGACCGAGGACTATCGCCCGTACAACATCCGTTCCGGCAGTAAACTGTCTCGAACTTTCAAGTACTTTCTCCCTGACGAGGAAATAACTAGATGGTCGCAAGACTTAGCTTCTCGCTATATGCAAGAGAATAAGATAGAGGGATATCTCTATCTTTCTGTCCATCCTCTTGATTATTTAACTATGTCAGAAACTAATGAAGGGTGGCATAGTTGCCATTCTCTTGATGGAAGTTATCGCGGTGGCAATCTTAATTATATGGTAGATAACACGACTATAGTGGCCTATCTTGCAGATGAAGAGAATAAAAAGCTTCATGCTCTTGAAGGAAGCGGTCTTACTTGGAATTCTAAGAAGTGGAGAGTTCTTCTTCATTACAACAAAGAAAATGAAGCTATTTATCTTAATAAGCAATATCCATATAGTTGTAATGCCCTCGCGGAGAAGGCGATAGAGGGAGTGGAGGATTATTTCTGTTTCCAATACCATACTGCTGCCATGCCTATTGGGATAAGAGAGTTTAAAGAGCCAGTTGGAGTAGTAGATCGATTCGGCACTTCACAAATCTTCTTTGGAGGTCGAGTTTTCGACTCTAATGACATAATAGATAGAAGCGAATATTTGGGCTACTCAGATCTTCACACAGGCTCTAATTATCTTCCAACCGCCGCACTGGTGTTTGCAGAGAGGAACAATCTTTGGGAGAGCTTCCATGACAGTCTTATGGAAGAATATAGAAGGGTAAAGAAGCTTTGCGGAATTAAGATAGGTAAGTATGCTCTTTGCCCTTGTTGCGGAAAAGATTTAATTACCGTTAATGGAAGTGTACTTTTATGCGATGATTGTATACTTCGATATAATGTCGAAGATGATTTCTTTGAAACTTGTTATGATTGCGGGCGCCGGGTCTATAGTGACGAACGGCATGTTGATGAGAGCGGTCATATAAGGTGTAAGAGATGTTATAATTTGATGAAGATAGAGGATTATAATAGTATGTGTATGGAGGATGAAGACGATGGCGAAGCTGACTAAGCGCGGAGATGGCGCAAAGAATACTGCCTTTAAGAAAATTCAAGAAGCCTTCGGAGAAGATTATATAGGAGTAAGGGATAAAAAGATATATGTATATGCAGCAGACTATCCTAATAATGAGAAGTTGCAGGTCGCTATAACTCTTACTTTGCCCAAGATAACTATAACCGCAGATGAGATGGAGAAAGGCGCAGAGGTTGGTGCTGTGGCAGAGCCGACTTTTGAGCTTAGTGAAGCAGATAAGAAGAAAGTCGAAGAACTCAAGAAAATTTTGGGCATTTAATATTAAAATTAGGGCATTAACTTTTATATTAGATACAAAGAAAAGTTGAAAAAATAAAAAATATAAGATATAATATATATACAAGGTTGGGATGAAGCGGAGCTTCATTCCATGGACTAGCTTGAGAGTGCGTCTTGTCCAATCATAAAAATAGAAAACTCTCAATAGGGGTTACGAGGCTTATCCCTATCTCCAAGGTTCGCGGCCGGAAGAGAGAAGTGTCCTAGGCACAGAGCTTCTCCTATAACGCGGGAAGGGTATTGGTTCCCAGCCGAGTTTCATAAACTCGTTCATGCCAGTTCGATTCTGGCTCCCGCAAGAATCGCACTAAGAAGCCTCCACGTGGCGCGATTTGGGTAATTCTAATTCTTAGAAAGAGATAAAAATATGGCACCGTAGTTCAGTAGGCTAGAACGCTTGCCTGTCACGCAAGAGGGCGCGGATTCAAGCTCCGCCGGTGTCGCCAGACAGTTTCGGTACCACCCATGTTTAAAGCTGGAGGAAATCAAGCCGAGGCTCTTGAGGGAGAGCAGAAGGAGGAAACCTGCTTTTAACTTGTCCGGTCAGACGGAACAAGCGTTTATCAGGAATTAAACTATGAAACTCTGATGATAGAACCTCCATCCCTCGTTTATGCGGGATTACTCGAATTGGTATAGAGGCATGAAATCCAAAATTTTTGGACACCAAAAATTAATTCCATAATAAGAATTTTTATAGTATAATAGAATAAATTATATTAAGGAGGTTCTTATTATGAGAACAGATATTTTAGAAAGAAAAGAAGACATTCTCCGCTGGATAGAAGAAGAAAGACCCAAGAATTATATATGCGCACAGCTAAAATGTAAAGCAGAAACTTTAAATTCGTATCTTAAAAAAATGGATATTGAATACGCTGGACAGAAAGCTAAGAAAGGGCAAAACAAAAATCCTCAAGCCTATATTCCGGTAGAAGAATACATAAAAAAGGAATCTGGCATAAAATCTTATATCCTAAAACAGAAACTAGTAAAAGAAGGATTAAAAGAAGACTGTTGTGAAATATGCGGAGTTTCTATTTGGCAAGGAGTAAAGCTGCCCTTAGAACTCCATCATAAAGACGGTAATCACTATAACAACAGCTTAGATAATCTACAAATTTTGTGCCCAAATTGTCACTCAATTCAAGAGGGTAATAGCGGCGCTAATAAAGGTAAATATACTAGGGGCGAGTGATGGAAAGGCAGACAGCAATGACTTAGAATCATTGGCCTTGATAGGCGTGCGGGTTCAAATCCCGCCTCGCCCACCATACCCACTCTATAGTGTGGCCGGTTTCCTAGGTAAGAAGTAAAACTACCTCGTCTTATAGGAAGAGACTGATGTGCAAGGCATCTAAGCTAGGGTGGGTGCTAAAAATAATCCATCACAAGTCGGGGTTTTGGAGTTACGCTTCTCCGAACGCAGTCTCTGCTGAGGCCCCACCTCCAGTAGTTCACAAAAAGCGGAATATGCGTGTTTGGTGTAGCGGAAGCATAGCTCGGTTAAACGAGCAGGAAGAGAGTTCAACTCCTCTAATGCGCAAGATTAATGGTTGTTTATGGCACCTAAAATTCCATAACGTTTCTTTTTCAGGCTTCTTTCTCTTTCGTTATAAGGGATAAATTAGCCAAAGGTCAGTGACGCTGCTGTCCTAGATAGAAAAAAGCCAGATATTATTAACAAAAATCTAGTCTGGAAATGCGATTATTTGGTGCCGTAGTGGAATAGGCTAACACGCCAGCCCTTCAAGCTGGAGACTCCGGGATCATAGCCCGGCGGCATCACCATATAGCCAGATAATACAATATCTAGCTATTGATTAGGAACTGTAGAATTAGGTGAAAATCCTGACGGCACGGTCACAGTCCGTGCAAAAAATAAACAAGAGAAAGGAGATTGCGAAGCCATGGATATTGATGACTTAATCTTTCAAGACGGTTATGAAGTAGTTGTTAGTGAGAAGTAATAACTGTTTAATGCGGGCGGCGAGGTCTAAAGCGCCGATAGTCTCAACCCTATGAAACGCAGAGAGAACAGTATGGAGAGGTAAGCCTAATAGGTAAGGCACCAATCTGCTAAGTTGGTAGTAGCAGGGAAACTTGCGTGTGAGTTCGAATCTCACCCTCTTCGCCATCATTAAATTACCTTTCTGTTTGTGTTTTTATTATTCAAGAGGCGCTTAGCGCCTCGTATGCTAGCGTAACTCAGTTGGTAGAGTAGCTGCCTTGTAAGCAGCAAGTCGGGAGTCCGAGTCTCCCCGCTAGCTCCACTAATCTCGAAACGGCAGGCAGTAGGTTATGCTTTATGGAAATGTTGCCGAATAACTTTAGTTCAAATTACCTATAGGCGGCCTGCCGCAGAGTTACCTGGGATATTAACTTTCAGACTAGGTAACTCTTTATTATTGAAAAAATTAAAAAATTGTATTATAATATTCTTACGGAAAGAGATAAGGAGGACTTAAAAATGTTTGACGATTTTGACACCATGATTCAGTCTGATGAGCTTGCTGCTCTTTATTTCTTTGAGGATGATTCCGATGGACAAGAGGATATTTAAGAAGTCTCCTGAAGAACTCCAAGAATATCTTAAATTCAAGCGTAGAGGCTCTAAAGTTCAAGCTAAAAAGGGCAAGGGAGCGTACTCCCGCAAATCTAAACATAAAGAAAGACTTGAAGAAACTTAAAAATTAATATATAATATATACACAAGGAGTAAAGAAAGATGAAAGAAATCCGTACTATTGGATAGACGAAGACGAGCCCTCTTATATCTCTGATGACCCTAGAGAAGGGATAATTTGGCGTAGTAACTATACTTTCATTCGTATTCTTGCTCTTCCCCACAACGAGGATTATATTCTCAAGGATATATGGTTCGATGACGACCCTCCTGAATGGGTAATAGATGCCATTGACCGTATCAACTGTGACTTTCCTGATTCTCGCTCTTGTTTTGACATGGTTTGGGAGTGGGATGAAGATGAAGATTGATATACGCTCGTAACTCAGCTGGAAGAGTGGCAAACTTTTAATTTGCAGGCCGTGGGTTCAAGCCCCACCGGGCGTACCATAATATGGAGGGATGGCAGAGTTTGGTCTATTGCAGGAAATTGCTAATTTCCCGGTTCTTGAAAAGGAGCCCAGAGGTTCGAATCCTCTTCCCTTCGCCAAAAACCGCTTGGATGGCCGTAGTTCCAGCTTGATCAGCCACTAGAAATAGTGAGAAGCGGTATATAAATTTTATGGGCCTAAGACCAGTGGTAGAACTCTCATTGGTCTATACTAATATCCGGTTGTAGCGTAATTGGCTAACGCACCTGCCCTCCAAGCAGGGGACTGCGGGTTCAAGTCCCGTCAGCCGGTCCATATGTCGAGATAGTTTAACCGGTTAAAACACTGGACTTACATTCCAGAGACGTCTGAGTTCGAGTCTCAGTCTCGATACCAAGGCCGTACCCGTCGGCTTACAAGTGGTTGCAAACACAACGGGGAGAACTCTTCAATGCGCGCTTAGAAGAGTTCTGAACTTGGCGGTAATATGGTAAAACCGTTCCAGCAAAGCAGATGCACTGCTGGTGGTTCTCGATGACTGAATGGAATCGAATCCTCTTGGGGATTATACCAAGACTTTTTACGTCTGAGGAGATTGGGTTCGATTCCCATACGGCCGGAATTAAGTTTCTGGCGGTTGGTGTATAGGGCGGCACAGCACGCAGACGTATTTTATTTATCATGCCCCATTAGCTCAGTTTGGATAGAGCAACTGCCTTCTAAGCAGTAGGTTTTCGCTGGTTCGAGTCCAGCATGGGGTACCACTCTTTAGGAGGTGTCAAATGGTTAGATTACTGATGGTTCGTTATCCAGAGGAAATAGTATATATTGAGCAGGAAGGAAGCAGCGCTCCTAAAGACATAGGATCAGAATTGCTTGATGATGCCGTTGCCAATAAAGAATGTACTATCAGAGTTCTTCACGCCAATATGGATGAAGCTCCTAACTGGGTTTTGAGTAAACTTTGGTCTATTATTGATGGATGTTCTCTTCTAACAAAAGAAGAAAGAACAGATATTTTTAATGAGCTTTGGGATTGGTGTGCTAATTAAATGGCTCAGTCGGTAAGACCGATAATCTTGGTTCAAATCCAAGCTGGGCTACCAGTTAAGGTAGTATTTAAATAGTGCTATTACATAGGGAAGCCTATGGGAAAGATTTGGCTACTGGCTAAATCAATCTTTCTGGGAACTACTGACAAGACGTTGTCGCGCTTACCAGCATAGTTTATAACGGGGTGTAGCTCAGTCGATAGAGCGGGCGCTTTGGGAGCGTCAGGGCGTGAGTTTGAGCCTCACCACTCCGACCACCTCGCTTAAGAGCGAGGATATGTATCACTCCTTTCCTATATACAAGACTCAATACAGCAAATAAGTATGTAAATATACTTGTAAGTAGCATCTGGTTAATGCTAATATTGCTAGGAAATATCCCTTTTACAAGGGAGCCGAGAAATATGGAGCCTTTAGGCAAGCCCTTTTGAGTCTAGTCCTTTAAAACTTTTGAAAATATTAAAAATAAATGATATAATATATATAGAAAGTTTGAGAAAGGAAGTTTATAAATGAAGAATAGTTATGTTGGTATGGG
>ERZ1090881.827-NODE-833-length-14006-cov-12.314171_pt1 | contig 14006 bp, 14 predicted proteins | sample MGYA00478470_ERZ1090881 | MGnify/ENA primary metagenome ERZ1090881 (study PRJEB33644, sample SAMEA5815736) | chicken gut metagenome | biome: Chicken; feature: Gastrointestinal Tract; material: Caecum | place: Ireland | collected 2019-01-01 | study: A study of the...
TTCCAAGCGGATAAGTGCTGAAAGCATATAAGTACGAAGCCCACCGTAAGATGAGTTCTCTTTTGACACAAGTCAGTAAGTCCCCTTGCAGACCACGAGGTTGATAGGACGCAGGTAGAAGAATGGCAACATTTGCAGCCGAGCGTTACTAATAGGACGAGGGCTTTTCCTGACAACCATATTGGTTAAGGAAAAATACATCGGTTTTATATTATCTGTGCAACTTTCAGCGTGCAGGCTGAATAAGCTGCATGACATCAGGTTTTCTGGTGGCCAAGCGGTAGGACTCCACCCGTTCCCATCCCGAACACGGTCGTAAAGACTACTCGCGCTGACAATACTCGGAGGGTAGCCTCCCGGGAAGATAAGTTGCTGCCAGATCTTATATTTAGTAAAAGAACTCTCAGTTTGAGAGTTCTTTTTGTGTTATATTTAATTTGTTATATATTCTGGGATATCTTATGAAAGAGTGGATTAAAGCTATAGTTATTTTGCCCTTTAACGTTACGGTTGTTATTCCGGGTCTTATTTTGTATTTTTCAAAATACAAATTTTTTATGCCAAATATCTTTTGTTTTATTTTCGGGCTAATTCTTCTTTTTGCCGGTCTGTATTTAGCTGCTTGGACTATGCTGCTTTTTCATAAAATCGGAAAAGGCACCCCGGCACCATGGGCTGCCCCGAAACACCTTGTTATACAAGGGCCTTACAGGTTTGTTCGCAACCCTATGATTTTAGGAGTGTTGGCTATTTTGACTGCCGAGTCACTGATTTTAAATACTATAAATATTTTTTACTGGGCAGTATTATTTTTTCTTATTAACTGTGTATATTTTAAGGTATTTGAAGAGAAGCAGCTTGAGAGAAACTTTGCCGGCGAGTACCTTGAATACAAAAAGAGAGTCCCGATGTGGTTTCCAAAAATCAGGTTTTAGCTGTCTGCATTACCCCATCAACTGCAGTGTTCTTGCTATATCGGGGTGCATTTCGCTTAATTCTTTTTGTTTGTAGTTTGGGCTGAATAAATTTAGCTCGTAGCTGTCTTTGATTATTTTGTCGCTGACGGGTTTAAAAACATTTTGCCAGACTTCTTCTCTGTTGTCACATTGTTCCGAGCGGTTTACATTCAGCCTCCAGGATACATCGTGTGAATTTTTGTATCTCCTGTATGTAGAGGCCTCTGTGACTATAAGGTCAAGTCTTTTGCCGTAAGGCGTTTTATCAGCCCTTGCTGCATACAAATCTACAAAATAAGTTAAATCATCGGGTGTATTGTTTTCTATATTTTCTTTAAAGTGCTTTAAGTTTTTTATGGTATCAGGCATCATTCTCTCATCAAGAGCGGAAATTTTTTCTGCAACATCTCTTTTGTTTATAAGCACCGTGCCTGCAAAATTTATATTTGATATGTTTTTCACTGCTCTGTCTCCTTTTATTGTTTGCAGGGTTTATAAAACGTGTAAAATTTTTTTATTGCACAATAAAAAAACTCCCGAATTCAGAGAGTTTTTTTATTGACGTTGAAATTTAGCAATTATTTTTTGGAAAAGAGTTTTATAATTTTTTCAAGAAGTCCTTCATCCTCGTATGCGGCTTCTTTTTGCGATTTCTTTTCGATTGTTTTGCCGTAATATTCAGCAAGCCTTAAATCTCCCTGTTCGTAATAAAAATCGCCCAGAATCTGCCCCGCTCTTTTATCTTTATCTATTTCATAAACTTTTTTCCAGTATTCCATTGAGGCAAATTTTTCGCCGTTATTGGCATAAAGGTTGGCAAGTTCGATTAATGTGTTTTTATCATCGGGCTTGGCGTTGTGCGCGTGCGTAAATTCAACAATTGCCTCGTCAAAGCGTTTGCGCACTTTATAGCAATAGCCCCAGTTGTAGGATGATTTAAACTCATCGCCCATGCCTTCATAAATTAATGCTTTCATCTGGAATGAAAGTGCGTTGGGCAGGCTTAAATCCGTGTATTTTTCAACGTAGTTTAGTGCTTCATCAAATTCTTTTTTGTTGTAATAATACTGTGCCTCAAGCAGATAGTAAGCTGCAAGCTGTTCTTTATTGCTTTCTTTGTAAAGGTTTTTGTCTTCTTTGAGTTTGTTTAAAATTTCTTTTGCGGAGTCATTTTGTTCGTCCTGCAGGAGGATTTTGGCTTTTAAAAAATCGTCCTCGACTGTTTCAAGCGCGTTTTTGTAATCGCCTGATTTGAAATATAAATTCGCAAGTATATTTTTAAATTCACTGTCCTGTGCGAAGTTTGCAACAGCTTTTTTTGCAATACCTATGGCGCTTTCGGGGCTGTTTTCTTTTGTATAAAGGTCGATTAGTTCTATGTATGCATCTTTTTGATTTGCGTCAATGTCGAGAATTTTTAAAAATTCATCGACCGCGCGCAGGTTTTTACCTGTAACCTTGTAAAGCCTTCCGAGTTTTCTTAAGGCTTCAATCGACTGAGATTCAAGATTTAAGGCTTTTTTAACGTCATTTATGGCATGTTCGTATTTCTGCTGCACAATATTGACGTTTGCACGTGTTATGTAGTACATAAACTTGTCGCGCTCAAGGTATAAATCCATAAGCTGTGAGAGTGCAACCTCATCCCCCGGTGCAAGCTCTATGATTTTTGTATAAATTTCAATGGCTTTTTCATCGTTGCCTTTTATAAGTTCGTCATTTGCTGCCTGGTGCAGGTTGTGGACATCTGTCATAAATTTACTCCCCTGTAAGATACATTTTTGCAAGCTCATCCGAGTGCAAAAAGCCCCTTTGTTTTATAAGATTGCTTACTTTTATATTGTCATATTTTGCAGTTTTGTGTTCAATTTGAAATGTACCATCGCTGTTTACTGCAAGCAATGCCCAGTAAGGCATTTTATCATCCGTCATTGAGCGTCCGACAGAGCCTGCATTGACAACTGTTTTGCCTGATTTTAGAGAATATCCGCACGGCAGGTGGGTATGACCGCACAGGATAAGCGAAGCTTCTGAATTTTTAACCATTTCTTCGACTTTTTCAGGCGGCATATCAGGATATATATTTTCATCCTGAAATCTCGGCGAGCCATGCACAAGTTGGATTTTAAGTCCGTTTATTTCAATGTATTTATTCTCCGGCAGATTTTTTACAAAATCAATATACTTTTTATCCGTTATTTTAATATCTTCCCTGAGGGCATAACCCATGCAGGGGAATTTGTTTTTTGCTTTTTCAAAAAGTTCCTCACTGTAGCAGGCGACCATTTTATCGGTATTACCCTGAATAATTTCAAGGTTTTTAAGGTTTAAAATCTTCTCTGCCGTGCCGTTTGGGTCATAGCCTGCCATTATAATGTCGCCGAGGCAAAAGATTTTATCAACCCCGATTGAATCTATCTGTTCTAAAACTGCCTCAAGTGCAAGTGTATTTGCGTGAATATCAGAAATTACCGCTATTTTCATGCTATGATTTTAACATAAAAAAGGAATTTGTGTTATGGAAAAGATTCAAATTAAAATAGGTGATGTAAAAATAGGCGCGGGTGCGCCTGTGAGTGTTCAGTCTATGACAAATACAAAGACTGATGATGTTGCTGCAACCCTAAAACAGATTGAAGAATTAAAAGATGCAGGCTGCGAGATTGTACGTCTTGCAGTTTTAAACAGGGAATGTGCGCAGAAAATAAAAGAGATTAAAAATAAATCTCCTCTGCCCGTAGTTGCAGATATTCACTTTGATTACCGCCTTGCGCTTGAGTGTATGAACTCGGGTGTTGACGCTCTTCGCCTGAATCCGGGCAACATAGGCGGTATGGAGCATGTAAAAAAAGTTGTCGATATGGCAAAAAAAACGCAGACTCCGATAAGAATAGGTGTAAACGCAGGCTCGCTTGAGCGGGAGCTTCAGGCAGATAAGACATTAAAACTTGAAGAGAAGATGGTTAAAAGTGCAATGTCGCATATAAAAATTCTTGAGGATTGTGATTTTAATCTTATTAAAGTTTCTCTTAAATCAAGTGATGTGCTGACTACCATTAAGGCTTACAGGCTGATTTATGACCTAATTCCTTATCCTCTGCATGTCGGTGTTACGGAGGCAGGGACTCTAAGAGGCGGATTGATAAAGTCTTCAATCGGCATAGGCACACTTCTTTCAGAAGGGATAGGAGATACAATTCGTGTATCGCTTACGGAGAACCCTGTTGAAGAAGTGCGCGCGGGATGGGATATTTTAAAATCTCTTAAAATGCGTCAGAGGGGTGTAAATTTTGTTTCATGCCCCACCTGCGGCAGGACAAAAATTGATCTCATCGGGCTTGCAAAACAGGTGGAAGAAAGATTTAAAAATCTTGATATGCCGCTTACAATAGCTACGATGGGCTGTCCCGTAAACGGGCCTAATGAAGCGCGCGATGCGGATTTTGGCATAGCGGGGGCAATAGGTGAGGGGTATATATTTAAAAAAGGCGAACTTGTTAAAAAGGTGCCTCAGGAAGAACTCCTTGATGAATTTGAAAAAATCATAAAAGAAGAGCTTGGCGAATTAAAGTTTTTCAAGTAAAAATTACATTAAATAGTTGGTCAAAAAAACCAATATATTATATAATAATTATTAATGTAGTATGAGGTATATTATGAAGAAAATTATATTGGCTTTAAGTGTAGTATTATTTGCCCAGAGTGCATTTGCATACCTTGAAGAAGGTAAAACGGCGGATGTTGCAAGAATGCAAAACTCCGGATACTCACAGGCCGCACTTAAGCTTATTGACAGGACTGCAAGCCAGCAGCAGGGCGACGGCACTCTTGACGGAGAGCATTATGTAAGATATTACAAAGACTACAAACCCAAAAACGGTCTTGCCGCTTTTTATACAAAAGCCAGAATATATATAGATCCCGTTACGGATGACGACTTTTTTGGCAGACATGAGCATGATTTCAACAACGCCTGGTTCCCCGATTTACATGACAGCACCGTAAGGGTAAACCCAAACAGGGCTTCAGGCAGCACTATTGAAGATTTATAATTCAATAAAAAGCGGTATAAAGTAAAGAATTATTGATAAAACGATAAGTATAAAGAGGATTGAACCGTTCAGGTTTGTCCTCTTTTTAAATACACCTGCTATGGTTTGTTTTTCGCCGCAGTTCGATTTTACAAAATGCGGCTTCTTGTGCATTGTGCTTATAAAATTAAGCACACCCCATATTACAATCATATATGCGGCAAGTGCAAAGACAAGTATGACACTGCTCCACAGACCTGTTTGCAAAAAGAAGAGCGAAAAATAATATCTTAAGGCAAAGACTCCCGAGGGCAAAATTCCTGCAGCAATAAATAAAGCAGTGCTTAAAAGCTTGCAGTAAAGAGGGTTTGTATGGCAAATGCCGAGAAATTCGCTTATATCTGCATTTGAATTTTTATTTATGTCAAAAATTGCCGCCGCACTTAAGAGTGCGCCGGATGATATAACTGTATTCAAAAGTGCAAACAGCACCCATATGCAGAAGTTTTTGGTTCCGATAAAAAGGGCAAGTACCGTAAGACACCAGTTAAGAGAGTTTAGTGAAAAAATGAAAGAATAAAAAGTCTTTGCTCTCGGGATTTTAAGTGCAATAAGCGGGAGCGCCGCACAAAGCAATGCAATAAAAAACACTCTTGTAAGAGCGGGGAGTATAATCATCCCCTCAAAAACTTTTATAAAAGCCGCACAATAAGTAAATAATACGGCCGTATTTAAAAATACAAACGCAGGAAAATTGTATTTAACCCTGCCTTGCCCCTGCCTTTCAAAAACAAAAGCAAAACCGCCCTTAAAAACAAGGGCGCTTACAAATAATACGGAAGCTAATGCCGCAACAAAGAGGCTGTCTTGCGAAAATATATCGTAAATGGCATAAGAAAAAATCATCAAGGCGCTTGCAGCAAATGATAATATCAGAAATTTGTATGCGCTGAAGAAAATCCCCCTGTTTTTAAAGCCCAGGATTATAAAAAACGCGCAAACAGAAATGACTTCAAGCGAGAGCATAAAGGATAGGAAGCCTTTTGATATTAAAAGCATATTAAGCGCGCATGCGCAGCACAGATAAAGCGAGTTAAAATAATGCTGTTTGAATCGAAGCCTTTTTAAGTGTCCGCAGGATATTAAAAAGGCAAGTAAAATGCAAAATTCCGCAATTATGCACAATGCTGTTTCAAAGCCGCCTATTGATAAAATGCCGGAAAAAAATTTCAAACTTTCTGCGCTGTGCGGATTTAAAAATGCCAAAAGCGCAGGCGTTTGCAAAATGCCTGACAGCAAAAGTGCGGATATGGTTATGGCATTGGATATTTTTTGAGATTTTTTTTCAAACAAACCCGCAAAAGAGAAGTTTATAACAGCGGCAATAAATAATACTGCAAAACCCGAGAGCGCGCAGAGCCCTCCTTCAATTCCGCTTGTGATTATAAAATTATCAAATATCTGCATATTTACTCCTTAAATTAAAAACATAGAAATAATCATATCTGCATATTTGCTTAAAAGCGTGCCGAGATATTGAGGCGCCGCTCCGAAAAATACAACCGGAATGCATACAAGCAAAAGAGCTGCCCATCTGTGGCGCAGTAAGTCGCAGGTTTTTTGCATATTGTTTTCGTTAATGCCGAAGAATATGTTTTGAAAAACTTTTATAAGGTATATCATGCCGAGAATAAAGCCTAAAAGTGTGAATACCGTGCATATCCATATTGTATTCTGTGAATAAATTTGTGTTGAAAAGCCGCTCAGGAGGCATAGAAACCTGCTTACAAAATTTATTGTAAGAGGTGTGTTTGCACCTGCAAGTGTCAGGATAAAACAAAGCGCCGCAAGTTTTGGAGCATGGGCTGCAAGACCACCCATAAACGGCAATTTTGAAGTTTTGAAAATCTGTATCGCAAAAGCATAGCACAGAAACAGGCCTAAAAATATTAAACCAAGAGAAATGCAGTTCAGCACCGAAGCGCATATACCGTCTGTATTTAGCGAGGCAAGAGCGGTAAGACTGACAGATGTCTGCGAAAAACAAAAATATGCAAAAGATTTTTTCAGCTCTTTTTGCCCCAGGGCAAGAATTCCGAAATACAGAATATTAAAAATCCCCCATATTGCCGCAGCCGGCGCAAATGATACAAAAATGCCGCTAAGAGCATACATCGCAAATTTTACGAATATAAAAAATCCCAGAATAAATTCTCCGAGAAATATAAAGCAGCAGTGCGGACATGAGTTTTCAATTACACCCGATAACGGTTTGTGCAGGGGAAAGAGAGGCAATTTTGCCGAACTTATGATAAGCAGTGCAAAAAACAATACGGCTTGTATATTGTGCGATACTTCATAACCTGACTCCGCGAGATTTATCATATCCGGATGAAGCGAATTTTTTAAAAACACGGCACTTAAAAGCGCAAAAGATATGCTTAAAACAATCGCGCAAAATATATTTAATGTTAAATAATTTCTTGCTGTCCTGTGCGCTTTAGAATCCGAAAAGTTTGCAATTAAAACATAAGCGCTAAAAATTTCAAAGAAAAGCGCGCCGCAAAACAGATAGAAATCTTGCGCTGTGAGCATAAACATAAAGGCGGATTCAAAAAATAAAAGAAAAGAATAATAAAGCCTGTGTTTTTTGTGCAGCGTGCTTTTTGAAACCATGACACAAATAAGAATAATAAAAGCAATGAGCGCGCTTAACAGGGTGCCTAAAATATCAAAGCCAAGAAACACTCTGTCATTATTTTGCACCATGTATTGAAGTTCAAAATTTGTATTGTAATTAAGAACAAGTAAAATAGCATAAATAAAATAAAGTATACTAAAATATTTTGTAAAACGCCTTGTTATGATATTGTTACCCCTGAAGAATCCAAAAAATATTAAAATTCCTGCGGCAAGGGGCAAGACGGGGAAAACAAAAGCATTTAAAATATTTTCCATTATCCCTCCACTCCTGTTTTAAAATATATAATTACAAGAATACAGCTTGCGGCAAAAATCCAGACAATAAGTGCAAAAAACTGTCCCGTAAGCGAGTGTGTTTCGCTTTTTTCTTTAAAATAAGAAATAATCCGCAATATAAGTGCTCCCGCGAGGTAAAAAGCCGTAAGTATGTATTTTTCAATAAACAAAAGTATTTTTGAAAGATGTACAGGTATCGCTTCAAAAATAAATTCTATTAAATAATCCATATAAAAATGCTCTGCTGCAAGCCTTCTTGCGGGCCTAAACCTTAATGAACGGAGCCGTTTTTTGCAGTAAATATTATAAGCAAGGTAATATCCGGCAATAGCTGCAATAAATGCTGCCACATTTAAAAAGAAATCCGGCAAAAGAGCGGCTTTGTGTTCAAAAGACAAAAAACCGTCTATGCTTTTGGCGAATATAAAACCGAAAAATATAACAGGGAAGCAAAGGGTGGCTGTTGCAAAATTCATAAGTCTGCTTGTTTTTTGTACTTCCCAGCTGCCCCTGTAGCTGCCTTCAAAAACTTTAAAATAAATCCTAAATATATAAAGCGCCGTCAAAAATATGAATACAAGCAGAAATAGCGGGTATACAAAGCTGTTCTGATATACAAGATTGTTTAAAAACATTGATTTTGCATAAAATCCGCTGAAAAGCAAACCGCAAAGCGAAATTGCACCCAGAATAAAGCAGGCGGCAGCAAAGGGCAGTTTTTTTCTCAAGCCGCCGAGGAATTTTATATTTTCCTGTGAGCCGGTTGAGCAGCTTACACTGTCAAGAACGTATGAAATGAGAACGGTGGAAAATCCGGCGCAGAGAAGATAAAAGACGCTTACATCGTACATTTTAAATCCCAGTGCACAAAGAGCAATGCCAAATTGCGAAACCGCCATCCAGGAGCACAGTTGTTTAATTTCATTTTCCCTGAGCGCAATACAAGCAGACGCTATTGCACCTATAATGCCTGCCGTTTTTAATATTTCAAATACCTCTTGAGACAGATTTAAAAGCGGATACAGCCTGTAGAGCAAGAATATTCCGGCGCCGAGCATAACCGGACTTAAAAGCAGTGAGTAAGCGGGGTTTGGCGCCTGAGAGCACAGAGAACTTTTAGAGCAAAACGGAAATTGCGAACTTTTAACTAAAGCTCCGATTATAAACAGCGTGCATATAAATGTGTACATAAAGGGATTAAGGCTTGCAAAAGAATATAACCCCAGCGTGTTTATATTATTGTAGCCAAGGGTCGGAATACTTGCTGCTTCAGGGGTGAGTGTTGAAAAAAACGCAAATGCGGCAGAAGCGCCAAACAGGATGAAATCACCTGTTGTATCGAGTATAAAAACTTTTTTGGAGTCAGTCTGTGCACGCGGTTTTGAAAAATAAAAATTTGCAAAAAGATACCCAAAAAGCGTAAGCGCGCTCATAAAAGCTGCGCTCTGAATCAGATTGGAACTCATAAAAAATCCTGACAGAAAGAAGGCAAGAAAATTTAAATATATATAAAATCTTGCAAACCCCTGTCTGTTTATTTTGAGATATTTATAGGAAAAAATATTTGCAACAAGAACCAGTGCCGTACTCAAAAGCGTAAATAGCACCGAAAGACTGTCTGTGTATATGCCGAAATAAAGAGGAATGTTTTGTATAACACAAATCGGATAATTGTCCTCAAGTACGTAATGTCTGTATGTCAGCACATATTCAAAAAGCAGCACTGCAACTGTGAACGGAAAAAGTGAAAAACCGGTGCTTAAAATAAAATAAACATAGTCAGGTGTTTTTTTGGGTATGAATTTTAAAACAAGTAAAATTCCAGCACATACAAGCGGGGCAAATATCATAAAATATGCAAGGTTTAAAATGTCTATCATTTTTCCTCTTTCATAATCTCTTCTATTCTTGTTATGTCAAGTGTATTGAATTTTTTGTATATTTTAATAATTACAAATAATCCGATAAAACATATAACAGGGGCTGTTGCCGATAAAACAAATGAAATTATCTCATTTATACCGTTTTGATTAATACCGAGCAAGAGTATTGCGGAATTGTACATTAAAATTGTACCTATAAAAATTTTAAAAATGTTTTTTGCGGCGGCACATATAAAAAGTCCCGTACAAAAGAGGATAATCCCTGAAAATAAAATTTTTACCGCCAGTGCACTCATTTTTTTCTCCAGAAAGCAATTGTGTAAAATCCGCTCAAAAGCGCAATCAGCGCTATAGAAAGAATGATTAAATTTACATCAAGCATATTTGCAATATGCCCAATACTCTGCGCACAGTTAAAATCGTTGAGTTTTTGTGTATTTAGCTGTCGTACAAGAAACGGGGATATCATAAGCACAAACAGACATAGAAAGGCACAAGAGAGCATGGTTTTTATATTAAGCGAGTATGCGGGCTTTTTCTCGGGTTTAAAGTCAAGCCCGCCCCAGAGAATTATCACACCCGTGCCGAGTGCAAAAAATACAATCTGCGCCACAAACATAACGGGAGATTTAAGGAGCATATAAAGCCCGCCTATGCTTATAAATGCAATAACAGCGCTTACAAGATAAACCCTTGTTTCTCTTGATACCAGTACAAAAAGCGATGAAGCAAAAGCCAAAAGCGTAAGCAGGTAAAACATCGCATTTGCAAATTTTTCCATAAGCACAACTCCTTAAATTATAATAAGCTAAAATCTCAAATTGTGGCAACGCGCAGTATGATTTTTGTTAAAAAACTTTATTTTTTGCGGCTTTTTTACTTTGTTGCTATAATGCTTATAGCAAAAATTATCGTTTGCAAATATATACATCTGAGCACTTTGGAGGCTATTAATAATTATGAGAATGTCAAAACTTTTTGTTCAAACACTTAGGGATTTTCCTAACGACGCCGAGGCTATAAGCCATAAACTGCTTGTAAGGGCGGGCTATATAAAAAAACTCACCTCTGGCATATACAGCTATCTCCCCCTTATGCAGAGGGTTTTGACAAAGATAAATAAAATCATAAAAGAAGAAATGAACGCGGCGGGTGCGCAGGAGCTTTTAATGCCTTTTGTACAGCCTGCCGACCTGTGGTTGAAATCGGGCAGATGGGAAGTGTACGGTAAAGAGCTTGCAAGGCTTAATGACAGGCATGGAAATCAAATGTGCCTTGCACCTACACATGAAGAAGTTATAACATCCGTTGTAAGTGGCATACTTACTTCTTATAAGCAATTGCCGGTTAATCTGTATCACATACAGACAAAATTCAGGGATGAAATCCGCCCCAGATTTGGTCTTTTAAGGGGTCGCGAATTTATCATGAAAGATGCCTACAGTTTCCACTCTTCGCAGGAATCTCTTGAAGAAGAATATGAAAATATGGCGCGCGCATATACAAGAATTTTTAAAAGATGCGGGCTTGAAACCAAGATGGTTCAATCAGACTCGGGTGCAATAGGCGGAAGTGTCAGCCACGAGTTTATGGTTTTAACCCAAACCCAATCGGGTGAAGATGATGTATTCTACTGTGATAAATGTGATTATGCCGCAAACTCAAATCATGCAATATCAAAACTTGCAAATCCTGAAACAGACGGTGCAAAATTCGGCTACAGTGAAGAAAAACTTGTCGACACGCCCGATGTTAAAACTATTGAAGAGCTTTCAAAGTTCTTAAAAATAGGTCCCGAGTGCATTTTAAAAGCCGTGCTCTACATTGCCGATTCAAAACCTGTGCTTGTAATGATTCGCGGTGATAAAGAAGTTGAGGAAACAAAGCTTCTAAACGCCGTGGGTGCACTTGAAATAAGGAGCGCCACAAGCGAGGAGGCACAGGAATATCTCGGCTGCGAGGCAGGCTACCTGAGCTATCTTGGTGTGGACAAAGACAAAGTAAGGGTAATTTTTGACAACTCTGCGCGCGGAATGAAAAACTTTGTACTGGGCCCGAATCAGCCTCACAAGCACCTTGTGGGTTATAATTTTAAAGAAACTCCCGAGTTTATCGATGTCTCTCTTGTTAAGGCAGGCGAATTCTGCCCCTGCTGCGGCGCACCGCTTAAAATCACCCGCGGAATCGAAGTGGGTAATATATTCCAGCTCGGTACAAAATACTCAAAACCCATGGGTGCTAATTACACTGATGAAAACGGCGAAGACAAACCGTTTATTATGGGCTGTTACGGCATAGGCGTTACAAGAACGGCTGCCGCGGCGATAGAAAAATACCATGATGACTTTGGCATTGTCTGGCCAAAGGAAATTGCACCTTATCATGTTGATGTTGTCCCTGTTAATGCGGATGATGAAGAACAGATGGGCGTTGCGCAAAAAATATATGATGAACTCTGCGCTGCAGGAGTTGAAACCGTGCTTGACGACAGACCCGACAGGGCAGGCGTTAAGTTCAAAGATTCCGAACTTATCGGTTTTCCCTATAGAATTACGGTCGGAAAAACCATAAAAGAAGGGCTTGTAGAGTTTAAAAGCAGAAAAACGGGCGATGTTGAAAAACTCACACCCGATGAGGCAGTGGAAAAATGCAGACAACTCCTCTTAAACTAAGAATCGCCCACCTTTATCCGGATTTGCTTAATATCTACGGAGATATGGGCAATGTTCTTGCTCTTGAAAGGCGCGCCATGTGGCGTGATATTGAAGTTGAAACCGTAAAAATAAAGGCGGGCGACAGCATATGTGCCGATGATTTTGATTTATTCTTTGCGGGCGGCGGACAGGATAATCAGCAGATAATTGCCGCAAATGAACTTATAAGAAACGGAGCCGAGCTTATGAGAGCGGCACAGATGAACAAGCCTATGCTTGCAATATGCGGTTCTTATCAGCTTTTTGGCAAATACTATCTGACAGGCGACAACCAGAAGTTAAGGGGTATTTCTATTTTGGATATTCACACGGAGGCGGGTTTTAAAAGATTTATAGGTAATGTTACAGCCGTATGCGACTTTCTGCCGGTCAGAACAATTGTAGGGTTTGAAAACCACAGCGGACTTACACATCTTGGCGAGGAAGCCGAACCGCTTTTTAAAATAAAAGTCGGTAACGGCAACAACGGGCTTGATAAAACCGAAGGCGCAAGATATAAAAATGTTTTCGGAACTTATCTGCACGGGCCGCTTTTACCTAAAAATCCCCATTTTTGTGATTATTTGCTCCAGCTTGCACTGGATGTAAAATACAAATGTTCAATCCCGCTTTTACCTTTAAATGACCAGATAGAGTACTATGCACACGAGTCAAGAATCTGCGCAAAGTATTGATTTTAACTTTTTGTTAACTTTTGTAAACAAAATTAAGCCTAGCAGGCAATAATTTAAAACAGAAATACTTTATTAAAATGTAAGGTTAGTTTTAGGTATTACTAAAAGGTTAAAGATTAAAGGTTAAAGGTTAGGAGGCAGAGCATGTCTTGGGTGTTCTTATCACTAAGGAAAATGCAGCTCAAGCAAAAACTTAGTGTTTATCAAAACAGGTTGATACAAATCAGTCAAAAGTTAATGGATATGCAGGAAATGGCGGCAGCGGTTGCTGACGGCAAGATTACTTATCAGGAAGCGACAGGTGCACCTTCATCGGTCTTTGGTACACAGTTAAATTTCCTCGGTCAATCATCCAACATAGCCTATCAATCTGCCCAGATAAAAACTAATGCCTACCTGCAGCAAATGCAAGCCGTTAACCAGGCAACCGGAGGTCAGTACCAGTACTCCCTTGACCCGACATCAATGTCAGGGGTAATGCAAAACGGTCAAATTCAGCCGTATCTGCTATTTAACAACATTTATCAGGAAGAGTTAAAGGCTTATGCCGATCAGTATGCTCAGCAGTTGAACCGTCAGGAACAGGATCTTGAGCAGGAAAAACTTACTCTTGAAACGCAAATCAAAGCAATTGAAGCCGAATATCAATCGGTAAGCGAACAAGAAGGTCAAAATATAGAAAATGACGCGATAAAACTATCTTAATAACTTCCTAAACTTTAATCTAAAACCATTTAAAAGCCGGCACATAAAGCCGGCCTTTTTATAT
>ERZ1090881.834-NODE-840-length-13953-cov-5.699525_pt1 | contig 13953 bp, 10 predicted proteins | sample MGYA00478470_ERZ1090881 | MGnify/ENA primary metagenome ERZ1090881 (study PRJEB33644, sample SAMEA5815736) | chicken gut metagenome | biome: Chicken; feature: Gastrointestinal Tract; material: Caecum | place: Ireland | collected 2019-01-01 | study: A study of the...
CGGTGAAGATAAGCGTGGCTACCCGTTTCAAACCCGCCGTCCGATATAGAACGCAACGTGTCGGCGTTCTTTTCCGCCCAGCATCCGCCTATAAAGAACGTCGCACTCGCGCCTTCGCTTTTAAGCGTGTCGATTATAGACGGGATATACTCCTCTCCCGAATACACGTTGAACATAAGCGCGACGGACGTTTCGGACGAACCGGAATACACTGCGCGCGGATCCGCGGAAACGCTTGCCGACGCGGGCGCGCCCGCCCATACGGCGATTATGCCTCCGCACATGAGCAGGCACACAAGACCCGTGAGAGCATAGCTTAATGGATTTCTCTTTTTAATCATACAACACCCCGTGTTATAGATATTCACGAGGTGTTGTGATTATATCGGTATATCGTCGAAATAACTTATTCGGCGGCGGAAGCCTTGGAAAGCACCTCGAGAAGTTTAAGATCGATCCTGCCCTTCTCGTCCACTTTGATGACTTCCACTCTGACGACGTCGCCTACGTCGATGACGTCCGTCACCTTGGCAACGCGCTTGTCGGAGAGCTTGGAAATGTGGATCATGCCGTCCTTTCCGGGAGCGATGTTCACGAACGCGCCCAGCTGCTGAGGCTCTTCCTTTTTCTCCTCACGCGCCTTTTCGGGCTTGCCGTCTCTTCTGGGACGACGATCTCTGCCGCCCATTCTGTCGGGATTGCTCATGAGTATCTTGACGACGGGACCCTCATACACCTTGCCGACGACTACGTCTTCCACAATGGAGAGTATGATGTTCTTCGCCTTCTCGCCCATTTCCGAATCGGTATATGCGATGTACACGCTGCCGTCCTCTTCGATGTCTATCTTGACGCCGGTGTCTTCCACGATCTTATTGATCGTCTCGCCGCCCTTACCGATGACCTTACCGATCTTGTCCGGATCGATCTTTATAACGGTTATCTTGGGCGCCCACTTGGACAGCTCTGCGCGAGGTCCGGGTATGACGTCAAGCATCTTGCCGAGTATGAACAGTCTGCCCTTGCGCGCCTGCTCGAGCGCGGTGGTAAGTATCTGTCTGTCGATACCCTTTATCTTGATATCCATCTGAATGGCGGTAATGCCCTTGCTCGTTCCCGCAACTTTGAAGTCCATATCGCCGAGGAAGTCTTCGAGGCCCTGAATATCCGAAAGTATCGCTACTCTGTGATGCTCGGGATCTTTGATAAGTCCCATGGCTATGCCTGCAACGGGAGCTTTGATGGGTACGCCGGCATCCATGAGCGCGAGGCAGGATCCGCATACGCTCGCCTGCGACGTCGAACCGTTGGAGCTGACTATCTCACTTACCGTCCTTATCGCGTAAGGGAATTCCTCTTCGCTGGGTATGACGGGTTCGAGAGCGCGCTCGGCAAGAGCTCCGTGACCTATCTCACGACGACCGGGAGCACGCAACGGCTTAGCTTCGCCCGTCGAATATCCCGGCATATTGTACTGGTGCATGTATCTCTTTCTGACGTCTTCCTCGTCGAGGTTTTCCAGCTTCTGCGCATCGCCTATCGTGCCGAGCGTGCAGGTAGACATAGCCTGCGACTGTCCTCTCGTAAAGACTGCGGAGCCGTGAACGCGAGGCAGTATGCCTACTTCGCACCATATCTCGCGGATCTCGTCCAGCTTTCTGCCGTCGGGACGCTCGCCGTGGTCAAGTATCTTTGCGCGTACCTTTTCCTTGGTCATGTAGTAGAGCGCGTCTTTTATCTCACGATCCTTTTCGGGGTACTTCTCCGCAAAGTGCTCGATCGTCTTTGCCTCCACTTCGTCCTGATTGTTCTGACGCTCGGTGCGATCGTGAGTCGCAAGAGCCTCGTCAAGCATCTTATCCGCATAAGCGCGCACGTCCGCGTCTATCTCGGCGGGAACGTGGTAAAGTTCCATTTCTCTCTTGGGCTTGCCGACTGCGGCAACGATCTCGTTGATGAACGCGACGATCTTCTTGATCTCTTCGTGTGCGAACATGATGCCGCCCAGCATGACTTCTTCGCTCACCTCGTTAGCGCCCGCTTCCACCATCATGATGGCTTCGTTGGTACCTGCGACGGTGACGTGCATGCTGCTCTTTTCCCTCTGCTCGGAATCGGGGTTGATGACGTACTGTCCGTCCACATAACCCACGACTACCGCGCCCGTCGGACCCGCAAACGGAATATCCGATATGGACAGCGCGATGGAAGAACCTACCATGCCCCAAACCTCGGGCGGGATATCGGGCTCTACCGAAAGCGCGGTGCAAACGACGGTAACGTCGTTGAACATTCCCTTGGGGAAAAGCGGACGGATGGGACGGTCTATAAGACGGGACGTAAGTATCGCCTTATCGCTGCCTCTGCCCTCTCTTCTCTTGAAGCTGCCGGGGATCTTACCTATCGAATACAGCTTCTCCTCGAAATCCACGCTGAGCGGGAAGAAATCCATGCCCGGTCTGGGCTGGTCTGACATGCAGACGTTGGTCATCACCATCGTGTCGCCGCAGCGCACGATGCAGTGGCCGTTCGCCTGCTCGGCGTACTTGCCCGTTTCGACGGTGACTTCACGCCCGCCGATAACGGTCTTGAAAAATTTTCCTTCTCTCATTTCTCTTTATCTACTCCTATTGTTACTCTCTTTACTTAACGCCGCAAATTAAGGGAAAAGGGACGAACGCTTTGTTCGCCCCTCGGGTCATCCTTATTTTCTCAAATCCAATTCGGCGACGATTTTTCTGTATCTCTCAATATCGAGAGATTTGAGGTAGTTGAGCAGACTGCGTCTGGAACCTACCATTTGGAGCAGACCTCTGCGCGAATGATGATCTTTCTGATGGATCTTGAGGTGTTCCGTCAGATGATTGATCCTGTACGTCAGAAGCGCTACCTGCACTTCGGGGCTTCCCGTGTCGCCGGGATGAGTTGCGAATTTGGCGATGATCTCCGCCTTTACTTCCTTATCCATTTTTTATCCTCCCATGGATGTTATTCGCCTACGGACCTAAGTCATCCGCCCGGAGAGCGCGGGACCTGCGGTACCGAGGTACATATTTTATTACCGAGAAAGTATATCACATTTATTTTGAAATGTAAACGGATTTTAAGTATAAAGCCTAAAAATTATCCGCAAAACGGCAAGGAAGAAAAATGCCACGCCTTTACCTTACGTTTTTTATTGACTAAAACCGACGTACGCTATATAATAAAACCGTTGATCATGCCGAAATGAGGTTTCGGACGCCTGCGGACACGGGCAGGTCCGGAACAGCTTACACTGCGGAGGAAATGATATGCTGACACTTGACAAAAAGTGCGAGATGTGCGGCGGACAGCTGGATATCGCCGATGACGGAAAAAAGGCGGTATGCCCGTACTGCGGCAGCACATATTCGTACAGCAAACCCGTTACGGCAGAGACTGCGGCGGGTCTTAACCGCGCAAACAATTATCGTCTGCGCAATATGTTCGATAACGCGATAGTCGAATATAAAACCCTGCTTGCGCTGCCCGAGTTCGAGGACAACGCCGAGGCGTACTGGGGACTGACTCTCTCCGAGTTCGGCATAGAGTATGTCCACGACACGCGTGAAGACACCTACGTTCCCACCTGCCACCGCACGGTACCGTCGTCGATATTCGACTGCGACAGCTATAAAAAGGCGATCGAATATGCGTCGCCCGATATGCGCGCGGAATACGAAAAAAAGGCGGCGGAAATAGACGACTTACAGAACGCGATAAAGGCGCAGGCGGCTTACATAGAGGATTACGAAGTATTCATATGCTTTAAGTCCACCGACGGAAACCGTCTGCCCACCAACGACAGATATATCGCGCGAAAGATTTACGACGAACTCACAAGGCGCGGATTCCGTGTATTTTTCTCCGAAGTGAGCCTTAAAGGCAAACTGGGAAGCGATTACGAGCCTGTAATATACAAGGCATTGACCACTGCCCGTGCAATGATACTCGTCGCAACTAAAGAGGAATACATAAATGCGCCCTTCGTGCGCAACGAATGGTCGCGTTTCCTCGACAGACGCCGCGACGATCCCTCCATACTGTTTATTCCCGTATTCGGCAACATAGATCCGTCCGCACTCCCCGTAAGAGGTCAGGGCGTGGATCTTTCCAAATATCCCGCGGGCGGTTATGAAGTGGACATTGCGGACAATCTCGAAACGATCCTCACCAGGCGCGCCGCACCCAGGCTGAACGACGAAATACTGAGCGAATATTCGCGGTATAACGAAATAAACAGAATGAACCTTGAGAACGCATATCAACACGCAATGCGCGAAGTGGATCTCGGCAGAGGTCGTAAAAAATCGCCGGCACGTGAGTTCGCGGACAAAGCCGCCGAAATGCGAAATCTCGGAGGATATAAAAACGCGCACGCGCTTTCCGCAACTTATGCCGTGCAAGCCTCGGAATTCGCCGCGAAAGAAAAGAAACTACTCAGGACAAGAAGAATATTCGATCTCGCACTGACATTATTCGGAGCACTTTTCGCCGCTTTTGTTATCATTTTTATGTGGGATGCATCCATAGGAATAGAAATTTTCGATATAGAAATAAACATCCCCCGGTATTTCGCAACATGCTGTATCTTCATGGGAATTTCTGTCGGCTTGTGCTTCTTTGTTCCCCTGCTGTCACTTATTCTTTCGTTTACGTTGCGCATTGAAAATATGCGTAATCTTAAAAAAGTCGAATATTTCGCATACGCCCTGTCATGCGTATTTATGATAGTTTCCACCATTCTATATTCCACTGACGAAGATATCGGCGACCTGGATGAAGCGGGCGGCGTCATATTCGGTCTGTTATTCACGATAATAACCGTTGCGATCCTCGCCACAAATATAGTTAAGAACGTTATCACCTCAAAGAGCTTAGCCCCTCGCAATTAAAAACAAACGACAAGGAGTTTCTGTCATGGACGTAAAGCCCGAAAACGATACGCGTAATGAAAGCGAAACCACCGCGGACGAACGCGCGGAAGCCTATAACAATGCTATGCGTGACGTAGATCTGAGCTATTTGCGCAGAGAAAATGCGGGAAATGCGTATCGCGTAAAAGCCGAAGAGATGAAAAACTTAGGCGACTACGGCGACGCAAAAGAGCTTGCAGCGCAATATGAGGAAAAGGCGGAGTCGCTTTCGGTTGCCGAAAACAAACAGACGGCACGCCTTATCGCTCTCTCCGTCGCAGAAATCGCGGTCGCAGTCGTTACGGCAATACTGACCGCCGTGATCATCCCCGTCACGGGAACGACTATCGGTTATGCGGGCGCGGAGTATGCGTCATCCGTCGTAATGGCGGTAATAGGTGCGGCTCTTTGCTTAATCGGCGCGATACTCGGTCGCGCGCTTATAAAAAAAGTAAGATACGACTCCAAGCGGCGTTCGATAGCAGACACCTGCGAGAGAGCGCTCCTCGCCGCGGCGTGCGCGCTGATGTTCGTGCCCACGGTAATGGCGTACATGAATATAGGACTTTACGGAACTCTTTATCTCGTGCTTTGCATCACTACCCTTGCCGCGCTCGTTCTTGCAATGCTCCGTCAGCAGTTTGCAAACTCCGATCTTAAAGATGCGGATACCGAATGATAACGATTCGTTATAGACGGATAAAACGGCTTCTCCCAAAGCGGATAAGCCGTTTATATTTATTATTTTTGCATTCGTGCCTTAGTGCGCGGATCTGCGATCCACACACGTCCGCGCTTATTTTACGTGCTTAACGTAAAAACCGAGTAACGTCGCCCGTGACTTATGCCCGCTGAAAGCGCGGGTATTTCCGTATACCTTGCGCCTCCCGTCACTCGCCCGCCAAAAACGCGAGTTTTTTATCCGTGCGCTCGTCCAGCTCGTTGATATACATTCCCACGTCTTTGGGTGATGCGAAACGCGCTATAACCTTGCCTACGCGCTTACTTATACTGCCCGCGCCGCATGCATATACGGGGACAAGCTCTTCCATTACCGTTATATTGTTTATACACTCGCTGCCCTTTTTGCAAAAGCCTATGTTTTCCAGATTACCCGCCATATTCTTCTGCCTATACAGGTAATACGGCTCGTAATCCGCAAAACGCATAAGCGCGTGATCTATCATGCGCTCTATATCGGGGCAGTTCGGATCCGTATCGGCAAGAAGCGACGCCCGCTTGCGTGAAAGCGTATGAACCGTGACGTTTTCGGGACTGAGTTGCCGTATCCCGTCGGCTGTCCGCTCAAAATCGGAAAGCGTTTCGCCTTCCAGCCCCGCTATTATATCGGTATTTATAGTAAACCCTAACGAACGCGCGAGCGAGTACGCTTCATAGAACTGTTCTGCCGTGTGTCTGCGTCCTATGCGTGACAGAGTACCGTTATTAAGCGTTTGCGGATTCATGCAAATACGCGTAACTCCGCCGCTCTTCATTATCTCAGCCTTACTCTTTGTAAAGCTGTCCGCGCGCCCGGCTTCAAACGTAAACTCGACTCCACCGACGTTTATAGCGTCCAGCAGACGCGCGAGTTCGTCCTCTCCGAGTACGGAAGGAGTGCCACCGCCCACATATACGGACAGTATGCGCTCGCCGCGCGAAGAAATAAATTCCGTCATGCGGCGGATCTCTCGGATAAGCGCGTCCGTGTATTTTGACAGCAGCTTATCCGCTCCCTTACGGCTTATGTCCGCACTCGGGAACGAACAGTAATTGCACCTGCCGTTACAAAACGGCACATGAACGTAAAGATCGACCGCGCCATTAAGCGAAGAGCCGAGAGCCGAACGCTGTGCCGCTATTATGCGCCTGACGATCTCCGCACGATCGCGCCGAACTTCAAAAGTATTTATGAGGTAGTCCGCGATCTTTTCCTCGCTTCCCCCGTCGCGCAAATATGCATATGCGAGTTTTGTGGGGCGAATGCCCGTCAGGCTTCCCCACGGAAGTTTTATTCCGCTGACTTCGGAAAGCGCAAGATACAGCGAATGTTTGACAAACCTCTTTTCAAGACGCTTAACGGTCAATGCGTCGCCGACGGGTAGCGGAGCGATGCGACAAAACAAGCTGCCGCGAACGCATATATCCGCTTGCAGTTTTCCTTCCCGCGTGACCGTAACGCTTATTTTATCCGTTGCAAACTCGCCGCCGAACTGCCGCACTTCGTCCAGCAGATCGGGACGCATATATTCTGCGTTTGTCGTGAGATCGTAGCCGTACATATTCAGATCTCGGCAAACATATTATGCTGCTTTTCAAACGAAAGCGTCGTAAGCTCCCCGTGCCCGGGAAAAACGGTATAGTCGCCTTGCAGGCGGAACAGTATATCGCGCACCGAATGCACAAGCTGCTTATAGTCGCCCGTCGGAAGATCCGCTCTTCCCACGCCCAGACGGAAAAGCGTGTCGCCCGTAAACAGTTTATCGCCAAGCATATAGCATACACTTCCTGCCGTATGGCCGGGGGTGTGTATGGTGCGGAAACTCATCCCGCATTCGTCGATCATCGTACCGTTTTCCACAAGTACGGACGGACGAAAGCCGTTGAACGGCTCTCCCGTAAGCTCGCACATATTGAGTGCGGAGCGCCTCATGCATATATACTTTAACGCCCTTGTCCGCAAAGACGTGCGCCGCGTTGCAATGATCGAAATGCCCGTGCGTGAGCAGCACCGCGCCCGCACTGCGCCCCGCTTTGCCCAGCTCGCGTTCTATCCTCGACGCTTCCGCACCCGGGTCTATTATGACCGCGTCCGTACGCGCGTCGTCATATACGATATAACAATTTGCTTCCAGAAGTCCGACGGGAAGCATTATGACTTTTATCATACGCTGTTGCTCCTGAACACCTTGCTCACTGCGGGAAGCTGCTGTAACTTACTCACGAGCAGGTCTATCTCCTTTATGCTGTTGACGTTCACGCCTATCGTAAGCGTTGCCATATCGTTTCTGTCCACACGCCCGTTTATCGAATGAATGGAGAGTTTAAGTCCCGAAATGACCGTGGAAACGTCCACTATAAGGTTATCACTGTTCGCCGCCACTATCTGCAACGACACGACGAACGAGCTGTCCGTCTTATCTCCCCACGACGCACTGATGAGTTTTTTCTTATCCACTCCCGCAAGATTGGGGCAGCCCACACGGTGTACCGTGACGCCTCGGCCGTTGGAAACGTACCCGACGATATCGTCGCCCGGGACGGGACTGCAACAGCGCGCAATGCGGCAAAGCAGATCGGGCTCGCCGTCGATGAGTATCGCCGCGGCATTCTTTTTGCCGCCCATGCCGCCTCCCTTAGCGAGCGCCTGCTCCTTGACCTTCTTTTCCTTGCGGTAAAAGTCTATCAGTTTGGGAAGTATCTGATGAACGGAATATCCGCCGTAACCTATGGAGGCATAAAGATCGTCGAGTGAAGAAATGGAATACCTCTGCATGACGACGTTCAGCCATTCGGGAACGAGCAGTGACGGCAGACTGTACCCCAGACGCTTGGCTTCGAGATCGAGCATCTCCTTGCCACGGCGAATGTTCTCCTCCTTCATCTCCTTTTTGAACCACGCACGTATTTTGGTGCGCGCCTGCGTCGTTTTTACGACGCGCAGCCAGTCGCGGCTGGGTCCTTTGGAGTTGTTGGACGTGATTATTTCCACATAGTCGCCCGTTTCAAGCTTTGTTTCAAGCGGTACTATGCGGTTATTTATCTTTGCGCCCACGCACCTGTTGCCTATTTCGCTGTGCACGCTGTACGCAAAATCTATGGGTGTTGACCCCTCGGGCAATACGACTACGTCGCCGTTGGGAGTAAATATAAAGACCTGACCCTCGTAAAGATCTACTTTAAGCGATTCGTAAAGCTCCTGCGGATCCGTCGCTTCTCCCTGCGCGTCCATAACACCGCGTAGCCATGTGAGTTGCTCGTCCGAGTTGCCCACGTCCGAACGCCCCGCCTGCTCCTTGTATTTCCAGTGCGCCGCTATACCGTATTCTGCGATGCGGTGCATCTCATACGTTCTTATCTGTATCTCAAACGGAGTACCGAAATTGGTCATGACCGTCGTATGCAGCGACTGATAGTTGTTCGGCTTGGGAACCGCTATATAGTCCTTAAAACGCCCGGGAATGGGCTTCCAGCGCGAATGTATGAGTCCCAGCACCTCATAGCACGCTTCGACGCTGTTTACGATTATACGCACTGCGGTGAGGTCGTATATCTGCTCGAACGTCTTGTGCTTTTCGGTCATCTTTTTATAGATGCTGTAAAAGTGCTTGGGTCGCCCGCTGACTTCCCCCGTAAGGTTGTGCTCTTTCATCATGTCGCGCAGGTCGGCGCACAGCCTGTCGACGATCTCCTGCCGCTCGGCGCGTTTGAGCGACACTTCTCTTACAAGCTCTTCATACGCCTCGGGATGAAGGACTTTAAGGCAAATGTCCTCCATTTCGCATTTCATGTAACTTAAACCGAGCCTGGACGCAAGCCGCGCGTATATCTCCAAAGTTTCATTGGCGAGCGCTTCCTGACGCTCACGCGAAAGAGCCTCGACGGTACGCATATTGTGCAATCTGTCCGCGAGTTTGATGATGAGCACGCGAATGTCCTTCGCCATTGCGAAAAACATCTTACGGAAGTTCTCCGCCTGCTCCTGCTCTTTTGATTTGAACGTGATCTTTTTGAGCTTGGTGACGCCGAGTACGAGTTCGGTGATCTGATCACCGAACTTTTCGCGCAGATCCTCTTCCGTCGCGTCCGTATCCTCTATCACGTCGTGCAAAAGCGCCGCGCATACCGAGCTATAATCCATTCCGAGATCGAGCAGTATGTTTGCAACGGCTATCGGGTGCGTGATATACGGCTCTCCCGAAACGCGCTTTTGACCGCCGTGTTTGAGAGTGGCGTATTCAAGAGCCGCGGCAACGGTTTTCTGATGCTCTTTCGTATATATGAGCTGACATCTTGCAAGCAGTCTTTGCATACGATCCCCCTCCTTTTAACAGAGTTTTGCGTAAAAACGCGAATCGGTAAGCGGACGACGCACTCCGCTATTTACGACAAGTTCGTTGCCGTTGAATGCGATAAAGCCGAGTTCACAGAATACGGCAAGCGCTGCCGCAAACTGCCTCGCCGAAAGATCGCGGACGAAGTGTGAAATGCGCTTGTAAAATACGGTGGTGTTCGCACTTGCACTCGATGCGTGCGTAGTCAAAGCCGAATACACGTGCGCAAATACCGCTCTGTCGCTGCTTATGCCTTTGTAAAGCCTGTCGTCGCTCTCATCGGGTATATATATCTCCGCGTCCGTAAGCTCGTTCAAACGCACTATGATACCCGATGACGGAGGTTTATCGACAAACACTATGCGGCTGTAATTGGCAAGCGACATCCCCTCGAAATTGGGCGCGACAATGACTCCCGAATAGTTGTTTCTCTCTGCTTTCGTCATATAGTCCGCCGTTACGAAATTGCCGCCGACAGACATAATGCGGTCATAGGACGCACCGTCCGCACATACGAACAGCGTACCGTATATGGACGTCGGAAGAAGTTTTTCCGTATCGTCGCGTTTATAAACATTGTACTTAGCCTTATCCGAAAAGCCGTAACGCGCGAGCGCAATGAAATTGGCCTGCGCCATTTCGTCGTTTATCGCCATGCCATCGGAACCGACCGCTCTGACATATCCCGAAACGCCGCCTCCCAGCCCTTCGGACAACTCGATGACAAGCTCTTTTTTACCGTTACCGATTAGAAATTGATTGCGATCGTAAAAATTGAAAGCGTACGTCTGCAACCGACCTATCTGAACGGACGTGTGCACGGGGTTCTTGCACGGAGAAATGCGCACCGAATCCGTCACTATGCGCAATAGCGGTTTTTCGTTGCCGTGTCCCGTGGGTTCGAGAAGTTCGAGTGCCGAAAGCAGTTTTTCGTCACACTCGTCCGCACGAACGTCGATATCGTACTCCGCCGACGGCGTAAAATACGAATCGGGGAGCTTGGCAAAGTACTCGTTTACACGCTCACGAAAAAGCGGAATATTTTCTTCCCTTATAGAAAAGCCCGCCGCACCGGTATGCCCGCCGAACTCGACGAGAAGATCGGAACAGTAAGAGAGCGCTTCAAAAATATTTACGCCCTTTATTCCTCTTGCCGTACCCTTGAATATGCCGTCTCCGCTTCTGTCCACGATTATGAACGTCGGGCGGTTATACTCACCTGCAAAGCGCGCCGCGGCAATTCCGGTAACTCCCTTCGACCATTCGGGGTTGCTGAGTACTATCGCTCTGCCGTGCGTCAGATCTTCATATGCGAGATCCTGAACGGCTTCTTCGTATATGCTGTCGCAAAGCGCTTTACGTCTGTCGTTATCCGCATTAAGTTCGTCGATGATTGCGAGTATGTGTTTTTCGTCGTCCGACGTCAGAATGTCGAACGCCCTGAAAGCGTCGCCCATTCTGCCTGCCGCGTTTATGCGCGGAGCTATTTTATAAGCAATATCGGTAGACGTTACTCTTCCGCCCAAACCTAAGTTTTTCAGCATTAGTCTGAGTCCGAGATTATATCTTCCGTCCGCTATTCTTCTTAGACCAAGCTGGACTATAAGCCTGTTTTCTCCGAGAAGCGGTACAAGATCGGCGATAGTCGCCACTGCCGCGATATCGAGAAATTGCTCGTACATATCGCCCGCCAACGCCTGAACGAGTTTTAGCGCCACACCCGCGCCGCAAAGATACTTATCGGGATAGGTATCGCCGTTCTGCTTGGGATTGACAACCACGCAATCGGGAAGAACGGATCCCGGCTCATGGTGATCGGTGACTATTATATCCACGCCGAGGTCACGGCAATGTTCCACTTCTTTTATTCCCGATATGCCGCAGTCGCACGTTATTATGAGATCGGGATTATGCTCTTCTATTATATTCTCTATGGATTCTACGCTGAGTCCGTAGCCGTCTTTCATTCGGTCGGGTATGTGAACTATCACGTCCGCGCCGAGCGCCTTGAAACAAAGCGAAAGTATTGCAGACGCACACACTCCGTCAGCGTCGTAATCGCCGTATACGACGATCTTTTCATCCGCATCCATTGCGGCACGTATGCGTTCGGCCGCCTCCGCCATTCCCTTCATGCCGAGCGGATCGTTGAGCCGTGAACTATCGGGGCGTAAGAATGCGAGAATTTCCTCTTTGCCGCAAATGCCGCGCATTGCGAGAAGCTCGACAAGGCGCGGATGCAGACGCAACTCGCGGGACATTTCGTTTATGTATTCCCCGCTTACGAATGAGGATGATTTTTTTCTTATTTCCGTATTCATAAACTCTAAGCCGAAACTTTTGCCGATGTATGTAAATCAAAAGCCTTCACACTGTTTGCGGAAGGCTTTTGAGTTTACTGCCTGATTATTCTTTATCGTCCGAAGCTGCGTCGTCGGGCTTTTCCTCAGCGGCCGCACTTTCGCTCGGAGTTGCGCTTTCGCCACTGTCGGGCGCATCGCTTTCGACCGCCTGCGCGCTTGCGTCGGAAGTCGTCTCGCCTGCCGTGCTTTCCGCCGATCCCTCAGTATCGCTCGCCTGCGCTGCCGTCTTTTCCTCGCCGTTGTCGGAAACTTTTCCCGCCTCCGCATCGCCGCCTGCAAAGAAGTTTTCAAGCGTGCTGTCCTTAAACGGCGTCGGCGCCGCAGAGACGGCCTCTGCCGCAGGCTTCTTTGCTGCGGCTTTTTTAAGCTGTCTCGTCTTGATAAGAGCCCACATAGTAGGAGCAAGCAACACGGACGAGAACATACCTGCGATAAGTCCTGCCATAAGGGGCAGACAGAACGTCAGAAGATCCCATACGGAGAATACCGCACTCATTATCGCTATCATCGCAACCGTTATAAACGTCGTCGCCGTCGTGTTTATCGAACGGACGAGCGTATCTCTTACGGAAATATTGGCTATCTCCGTGGGAGTTCCGCACGTACCGCGCTTATTAAGGTCGCGTATCATATCGAATATTATTATGGTATTGTTTATCGAGTAACCGAGTATCGTTATCAATGCCGCGATAAATGTACTTGCCAACTCGATATGGAAGATGCACATGAACAGCACCATCATTATCATATCGTGAACAAGACAGATAAGCGCAACGACGCCGCTCATCAGCTCGAACCTTACTGCAACGTATATCAGCATCAGAGCAAGCGACATAAGCACGCCGCATATCGCGGTTACGATAAGTTCGGTGCTGACCGTAGCGGTCGTACGCTCCTCGGAAGTGGCTTTGATCGAATACAGATCCTCGGCGCTGCGCAGTTCCTGCTCGATCGCGGTACAGAGGTAATCGACGATACCGTTACTGTCGTCGTCGCTCGTTCCCACCATTTGAAGGTCACTGTAACCGGAAGCCGTAAACAGTATTCTCAGCGATCTGTCAGTGCCCTCGTTCTGTGCCGCAATGTCGCGGACGGTAAATCCCTCTTTGACTTCGGCAAGTTCGGGTACGTTCTCCGAATATTCGGAAGGATGCTCGATAATGTCGATTATCGTGTCTTCGTACTGTTTGCGCTCATCGGGGTCATCGAGTTTCGTACCTATCTTAACGGTTATCGCGTAACCGCCGGTGAAATCCACGCCTACGTTGAATACCGCGCCGTTGAATACCACGCCGTATATGACGCCCATTATTATCGCAAGCACAAGCACGATAAGCGGTATCATGAACCACTTTTTCTTGTTTTGTACTACGCGCATATCGACGGAATGAAGATCAAAAGGTTTCACTTTTTATCACCTCCGTCGAAAGAACCGAATAAGTCATCGAAACTCTCTGCGCCGCCCGCAGGCTTGTCCTGCGTCTCTTCGGCGCGCTCCTCGCTTTGGGGCGTCGCGTCGGGATCGATCTCGACGGCAATGCCCTCAGGTGTCGTTATAGTCTGCTTGCGATGTCTGACACGCTTAGGTGCGGGAACGTA
>ERZ1090881.839-NODE-845-length-13860-cov-8.362115_pt1 | contig 13860 bp, 1 predicted proteins | sample MGYA00478470_ERZ1090881 | MGnify/ENA primary metagenome ERZ1090881 (study PRJEB33644, sample SAMEA5815736) | chicken gut metagenome | biome: Chicken; feature: Gastrointestinal Tract; material: Caecum | place: Ireland | collected 2019-01-01 | study: A study of the...
CTTTTATGCTTGCCTTTCAAAACGCAGTCAAAGGCTCTGGCAGATAAGACAGAACAGGTGTCCTTAAATGACAATTCGGAGACCGGCGAGATAGCCTTAAGTGATAGCTCCGAGCTTGATTCTTGGGCAAATGACGTGTCGATGCTTTCGGTGACGACGTCTGATATAATGCAGACCACGCTTTATGGACAAACTGTTAGGATAATCTATACAGCAGCGGGGCTTGCCAACGTTGCCTATAATGTCAACAGCGGAACTTCGGGCTGGGCAAACGGCATTTATGTTCTTGCGGCTAACATAAACCTTTTGGGCTCTGTTTGGACGCCTATTGGAACATACTCTCACCCATTCACAGGAACGTTCTTAGGCGAAGGGCACACAATTTCAAATATCATCCTTGACTATAACTTTGCAGACCAAACAAGAAGTAGCGGACTTGGGATATTTGGCAGAACAAGTGGTGCAACGATTGCTGAAGTAAGACTTTCTGGCAGTGTTCTTGTAAGTAGAGATAATGGCTATAATACAGGAAATCTTATTGGTGAAGCTACAAACAACACAGAGATTATCAACTGCCGTGACAATACTTCTTCTGACTATAACACAATCGGCAGTTTATCAGATTCAAGAGTATATTTAAGTTCAACCTATCTTGTTACCAACTTCTCATCTAGCGGCGAAGTTACAAGTATATCTACAAGCTCTGACGGACAGAGCACAAGTTCTCTTCAAGGGGTCAGCAGAGTCAATGGCTATGTTGTCTATTTTATTAGTGACGGGGAATACAAATTCTATATGAACAACTCGCTATGGCATGACACGGACGGCGAAAGATTGCGTGTTATTGTAAGCACTGACTACCAAAACAGCACAGACACAATAAACAACTTTATGTTTACAACCTGCCTTCCACAAATCCGTGAAAGCTTGGGAGTTGACGACATAACAATTCCTTATCCTATTCGTCTTGGATATAGGGCAACTATTCCAACTTGCAGCTCGGCAAACTCTCTTATCACAGCAAGTGAAATGAGTTGGGCTTCAGAGACAGTCAGTGCCGCCTTTGATATGGGCTATGGCACAAGGTCAGCTGTTGTGACAATTCCATATGATATGTCTTACTATGAATTTTTTACAAGCGAAAACCAGACAATAGCAGGAAGAAATTATAACGGAATAAGCTATATGTCAAGAGCGGGATATGAACTAAACACCATTTTGGGTAGTCGCGGAAACAATGTATATCAAGATGGAGCACATGTTTATCCTGAAGGTGTGGATAGGGGTTTCTATTATGGCTATCCAACTTCAACAGATGACACAGTTTTCACTTGGACGGCTCTGACAAATCGCGGTTTCAATTTTAGATTTTTAATTGAATATGAGGACTATAGTCTTGGCGGAATTGATTACACAACCTTCTCAAACAACATTTCAAATATTGAAGTTTCAAGCGGTGATGTGACGACTGAAGATAATCTATTCCAAGTTACCGGTCTGACAGCAGGCGAAGATGTCACAATTTCTTTCAATTTAAATGCAGGTTATCAACTGACGCTTGCAAGTGAAAATAATATCTATATTGACTCAAATCATTCAAACAATGCCTACTCTGGAACTAACAACGTCTTTTTAAATGGCAGACAAAGTGGCGTGTATCTAAACTTTGCAAACTTTACAGGCTATGACCAAACATACACAACGGTCAATGCTAACAATGACAGTTATAATCAAATTGCCATGACTGGGGTTGTGTCAAATACCGACCCAAGAACAAATAGAACAATCACTTTGAACCTTTCAAATATTGTTGGGCAAAATGGAAACGTATACATAGTATTGGAAAGAATGACTCAAACATTCCATGTCAACACAAATATTTCCACTCTTCTTCCAAATGAGCAGAAGATAGAAAACAGCTTCACTTGGGTCTATAACGGAGCGGATTACATACAAGAGAGTTTTACGATTGAAGTTAGATATAATCAATCCTTTGTTATAACCTTTTTAATTGGTGACACTGGCAATGCTTCAAGTGACTATTATACTCTTTCAGTGGACACAGGAAACCTTGCAAATCCTCAAGTGACCTATAACACTGAAAATATGGCACAGATTGGAACTAACTCCTATTATAAAGGCTTCACCATGACGGGAATTGTAAACTCGCTTGCAGAAGATGACTCGATTACCGCAAATATCGGTGAGCTTAGAGCGAGTGTTGAGCTTAGTGTGTTTAATGGCAGTGAAGAAATTATACTTGACGGTGCTGACAATAGCACTCAAGGAATGAGCGCCGTTGTTAATGGACAGTCACTAGGTTTGAGTGCAACAACCTTTGCACCTTTAAGACCTACACAACAAGACCAAGTTGTGTTTACAACAAATGGATATTACACTCCAACCCACATTGAAATTATTGACAATGCAACCTCAAGCGTGATTGTAAATGACGTGTTTAGCGGAAGTTATCAAGCAAGTGAAATCTTCACAACCGCTCATACCGGTGTGCCACCTATCAACTATTCAATAAATATCTATGTGGAAGAAAAATACTATGCGATAGACTGGGCAAACTTTGATTTCAATATTGGTGGAACAAACTATAATGGAAGCACAAACTATGACTTTTTAAGTGACCTATTCACTTTGACAATATATAATGGCAGCAATAGTGCAAGTTCTTTCCTTCCGGGACAGACTATGAGAGTTGTGCTTACCATGACAAGCTTAGGCCGCTCAATCCTATATGGAGACACAAACAATTATATCTATGACAACGCAGTTCCAAGCAGCGTTGGGGCAGGTTTTGCCGCCGGCGTTATGACCACTGACCCATCGGGTGCAAATAGCGGCGTGTGGGCATTTAATTACGTTGTGGGAACTTTTGAGTTTGACTTTACCTTCACATTCCAATATAAAACAATAAACCTTTCAATAAACGGACTTGTGATGAACAATTCTCTTGACGTTATTTTAAATGATAGCTCGCTCTTCAACCCTATCAGCGGAAGCTATTCATATTCATATAATGGAAGTCAAGTATCTCTTCGCGGCTCAAGTTTTGGAAGCATATCAATTCACACTCAATACTATCTTCTTGGTTGGTATCTAGCAAATGGCAACGTGCTAGCGCAAAACAACTATCTTGATATAACAAATAGCTCTGCTCTTATAGACGGCTATATGGATATCTCTCAAGAGAACAATGTGAGTGAGTATTCAATCAATCTTCAAGCCGTTGTTGAGCGAAGAACTATTGCTCTTAGTTATCAGGCGGGAAATGCCGGCAAGGGCGAAATAATCACAGGAACTATTCAAAGTCAAATTCTTAACTATGATACACCTGTAACGCTCCAATCACCATTCACAAATAAGGGCTACACCTTTGTTGCATGGTCTTATACTATTGGAAGCACTGCTCGCACAACAAATCAAAGCACCTTCTCTCTTACCGATGGTGACTGGTCTAGAGTGTTTGGCTCAACTGCTTCAAATGATATGCAGGCTTGGTCATCCTTTGTAAATAATGATAGGGTTCAATCTTCATCTCAGACAACTTTAACCTTAACTGCCACATGGTCTGCAATCTCTTATGGACTTGTTATTGATGGAAGGAACTATAACAACATATTGCAAAAGGGCGATGAAATTCGACTTGTAGCAAGTGGAAATAAAGATGGTGGCGGAACATACACCATCTATAGAAATGGCTCTCAAAGTGGTTCTGGTATGGCAAGTGGAACTATAAATGGTTATCTTGCTGTTGGATTTACTATTGAAGAGAGCGAAAGCTTTACAAATGATATAACAGGAAGCTATGCATCCTTCGTATTTGATGGCGACAACTTTGACCAGATACTTGGAAATGTCTATAATCAGTTTAGAACGCTTACTATTTCGACCGAAAGAGAAGCTGCACCTTATAAGGTGTATATCGCTGAGTCTGACTATTATAACACCACAGTGAGCGGAACAACCGCCACCTATGGCGAAGATGAAAACGGAGTTTATGTTGTTGTAACTTACAATCAAATTCCTACAATCCTTGATAGGTCAAGCTCTGACTTCTTATTCAATAGCACGTCGACCTCTGGCAAACCTATCACCATTTCAAGACTTGGCTACACCTTCAGCGGACTATTCTATAACTTTGACGCGACGGAAAGATTTAACTCGGTAAGAGATATTGAAGTGACACCTATCTGGACGAGAAACAGCCAAGTTGACACAATGCAGGCAAATATCTCTTGGGCGAGTGAATATCTTGAAGGGCTTAGCACCTTCTATCTGCTTAACAGTCAAGATATCTTTATAGGAACAATAAGTGACTTTAGTGTTGGAAGCACGCCTATCACTATAACACCTTCGCTTATGCTTGAAAATGGCGAGCAACTTATAGATTATGGTTATATTCTGACCTATCGTGATGGCACAGAGCAGACAATCACACTAAGGGAGACAGCAAACTTCAATATCAATGCTCTTTCTAAACAAGCACAATATACAATAAGGTTCTTTGTGACTGTTTCAGATACCCTTTATAATACAGCATCAAACACTTCTCACACCGATGAGAGCGACACTATAACCTTTAATATGGTTAAAAACTCATTCGCTTTTGATAGCAATTTCGTTTCTGTCTACAATGGCACAAATGAATTTGTTCCAGCTCTTGCAAGCGGTGGATATACAAATGTAAATGACTATGGCAGAGTTTATATAAGATATGCTTATGATGGTCAAGAAATCGCTGAAGCTTATAGAACATATATTTCTGTTACAGAATTTTTCAGAAGCGAAAGCTTTGCTCTGACAGGCGGGGATTATAATGTTGGAACAAACAAGGATTTGACGTTTAATATCAACACAAGCTATTTTTCAACCCATTCAAATATAAATGACGTTATTGTAACTCCAAACACAAATTGGGCAGACCTTATAAATGACGTCGCAGCAAGCGGTTCAAACTATGCATTCACATATTTTGGTGGCGTAGAAATTGTTAAGGCAAGATTTACAATCAACTTTGGCGTGTCGTCAACCTATTATTTTGAAGATACAGAGCTTATCGTCTACACTCATGACGGAAGCAATATCACCTTCTCAATAGGTGACGTCGACTTCACATATACCCTTACAAATATAATCTACACAGGCGGATATCATGAAGAAGATACAACATTTACTGGCGAGATGGATCGTGACTTTTTCGAAGTTCGTGGGCGTAGAATTAGCGGAGAGGACTTTAGCCGAGTTAGCGGCTCCTTTGAATATGTTTTGAATGGACAGTTCTCACTTTTAAATTCAGACAACGCACTTAAACTTAGCTATTCACCAAGATATCTGATTGCAGCAAACGGACAGCTTAGCATGCTTGCACTTGACTATCGCAGTGTGTCAGATAATATATATATAGATAATATAATGGTTGGCAGCCAAAGTGTGGAAGCCACAGGTGCGCAGATGACATATCGCGTTGGAAATCAAGTGGTATTCAGCTATGTGAACAACAATTCTCCACAATTTCTTATCTATATAAATAGAGCAATCCTTTCAACATATTCTTTAACCTTTGATATATTTGTGGATATCTCAACTGATAGACTTCAATCACTCACTCCACTTGCTTGGAACTCATCAAGCGATATTTCAATCTATGATAGCATGCTTGATGGCAATTTTGTTGACCCGGCAAGTGTATATCATAGCTACACCATAACCTTGTCAACACAAAACACAACAACTTATGCAGTTTTAACTGACGTTCGAAAAATCCATATTGATTATAATGGCGGACACAACGCGTCAGGCGCTAGCGAAGAAGTAATCTATGTTTCAGCGCTAAATTCAGGCTATGTTCACACAAATCCTGTTCATGACTACGCGGGACTTGAATTTGATGGATATTCTTACTCATGTCAAGACCCTGTCATCACAGCAAGCGGAGACACCGGCTATAGATTTACAACTTCTGATGGTGGACAGTCAGTGGATGTCGTTGCGCTTTGGTCACTTGTTGGCGTTACCGGAAGTCAGATACAAGACAGCTTTACCTACCGCGCATCACTTGACAGCCTTTCACTTAACGTTACAGATATTGTCAGCCTTCCAACTCTGGAAGGTGGCTCATTTAGCTATACTCTTTCAAATGGACAAAATACATTCACGGCAAGCAGTGGAATAATTACAATTCAAGACTCTACCGGAAGAGCTCCTTCAACTTTGAGCGGAGACTATACTCTAACAGTTTATTTGACATATCAAAACGACACACAAGGCTCTCAAAGAATAACGAGAGAGTTCCCTGTTGAGCTAAACATATTGACAAACGAAATTGGTATAACAAATCAAACGACTATCGCTCTTATATTTAACAACGTTGCAAGAGAGACCCAAATCAATGTTGGCGTTCGACAGAACGGAACAAGAGTGGAAACTCTTTCACTTAACGCTCTTATCGAAGATGGGCTTTCAGACTACGGCGTCAATGTGACAATCACTTATAACAGCAGTGCAGTGTCACAGGTTCTTAATGCAGGAAGATATACAATCACAATTTCGATTGCAAGTGAATATCAATATTTCTTCTCACTCGAGAGCGGATATACAACGATTATACAAATTGTTGAACAATATGAGATTGACCTTTCACTATATGAGGACCAAATCAATCTTAGCAAGGATTTAGGTTTTAGTGACCCGACTTTGAGCGCAACTATCACCATAACTGAAAATGCAAACGACCAAGTTGTTGTAAACTTCACAAGAGAAGAAGGCGAAAATATCGGATTCTATAGGCTTACAAATCCAACTCTAGCTAGCGCAGAAGATAGAGTAAACTATACTATCAATGCACAAGATTTTGAGGACTATTTTGAAATCTTAGTTCCAACCGCAAACCTTAGAATAGACCTTGATGGAACGCTCAGTTTTGCATATAACGGCAACGCACTATCAAACCTTACAGTAAGCTATGACAGCGCGCAAGGTAAGTTTGTTTTGACAGGCTATGCAGGGCAAGAAGCAGTCAGCCAGACCTTCTCAATGTTCTATACAAATGCAAGCGGAGAACAATCTCCTATCCCAGAAGATGCGAGAGTGGACTATGCAAGATATGTTGTGTTTACTCCTGCCGAAAATAACTCAGCTCATGTTGGCTCTTATGACTTTAGCGTGGCATTCTCTGAAGAAGGCGAGACTGTGATTGGACAGGACGCCGAGCAACCTTCATTTACCGCCACCTCTTCTGCAAATGCAAAGATTGTTGTGACTGAAAGAGTATTGACTGTCACAAGCATAACAAAAGTTTTAGACCAAACTACAAACTTCATTTGGACAAACCAGACACAGAACCCTAATATCACAATGGTTGTTGAAAACATTGTTGATGGCGAATATATAACGATAACAGGTTCATTCTTCCAAAGCTATGCAGGCTATCAAAGCATCGTTTCAATGTCGCTTGATAACGTGAGTGATGAAAATTATCAGCTCACATGGGCAAGTTCTCTTCAAGTTTTAGTTACACCGTCACAAGAGACCGTCAACGTTACAACCACCGTTTCATCACTTGTCTACGGAACTATAAATATGGGAGACGAGCTTAACAGAATTTTGACAAACATTCCATTGACTATAAATAATGGTGCAATCAATTCAAACTATATCACAATTTCAAGCTATACAGTCAGCGGAAGCGGAGTTTACTCAACAGGCGGACACCTTAGAGCAGGCTCTAGAACCTTTGAGTTCACTTTGACTTCAACCAACTACACCTTTGGTCAAGCAGTTGGAGACGTTGGGGAAATTTATTCTCACACATATAATATCACTATAAATATCACAGCAAAGCAGCTAGACCTTGCAAGAATTTCAACAAGTATTGTTAAATTCTATGACACAACAAATTCCTTCCCTGATATAGATATTGACCTGTCAAATTATGGCATAGAGAGTGGCGACAATGTTATTATAGATAAGACAAACAGTCACTTTGATAATGAAAATGTTGGAACAAACAAAGTTGTAACCATCATCTTAGGTGGAAGCGACAGCACAAACTATACCGTTCTAAACAACGTTACAGGAACAATCAATCAGCATGCAATCACCTTCACAGTCAATGCAACGCAGGAGGACCCTGCACTTGTCACAGATGGAGCATTTGTTGATGACGGGCTTTCACCTGTTGTTCGAAACAATGTGTTCTCATTCACTTATCCTAACAACTATTCAGCAAGTCAGCTTATCTCTCAAATGATTTATCCTACAAGAACGGGATATCAAGCAGTTGGTTGGAAATATTATAGTGAAGGGCAGTATATTGAAATCACAGAAGGAAATATTCAAGCACTTATTGAGTCAATCGCTCTAAATGGCGAAAGCAAGACGATAGTTGTCTACACCGTATGGGAAATTGAAAACTACAGCATAACTATTCGTGGAAACAACTTGCAAAGCGTTCTCGTTGAAGGTGACTTCTATAACAGTGATGACGAGACGGCTAGATACTTCTCAAGCCTTACAATCTCAGTTGAAACGAATAGGGGATATAAGATTTCTTCTTACAATGTTGCAAGCGGAACTTATAGAGATGCCACTCTGTCGGACACCGGTGCAAACACAGGGGTGGCGACTATCTCAAATATCGGCTCTGCAATCGTTCTTGAAATAAACACAGGCGAGATTGAAATCACCTTCAATATTGACGACAACGTTCCACTCTACACAGAGAGAACAGAGACCAATATTCTCTATGCAACTTATACCTATGTTGAACTTGGGTCATTGTTGCAGTCAGACCTTGCCGTGCTTGCAGTTACTGAAGGAACTTATTCTTTCATGGGCTATAGCTACGGAGGGGCAAACACTCCTATAGGCGAGAGCACCCTTCAAGAAGTTGTTGACGCACTTTTTGAGCAGCTTTCTCAAGACGTTCAAATAGAATTGACTGCCATCTGGCAGGGCGAAACATATCAAATAAGCTTCAATCCAAACGGCGGACAGCTTATCGGAAATAGCCCAATAACTGCTATATATGGAAGCGAGCTGCAAGGGATGCCAGAGGCATATCTTCCGGGACGAAGCTATGTATGGGTTGACAACTACGATGTTGAGTATGTGGAGGGTGATATATTCCATACAATAGGAACAAACTCAAACGGTCAGTGGCAAACAACTCTTACCGCACGCTTTACAAATAATCCATATACTTTGACGGTTGTCTTTGATGACAAGATTATTGCATCAGCAGACGGAGCAGAAATTACAACAGGCATGCAATTTACCATAGTTTATAGCGAAAATATCGTCACAATCACCGCGAGTGCAGTTCAAGGCTATGAATTTGAGTTCAATGTGAGCGAGCTTAACGGCGAACATGATATCGACGGAAATGTTATTCAAATCTATAACCTAATTGATGACGGAACTCTTACAATAGACACTCTCTTAGGTTTAAATAGGCTGTCACTTGGCGTTCAAAATATCGAAAGCTACAGTGTGGCTATAGATGGAGAGACGCAGAGCGACGTTTTAACTGAATATGAAGTTTACACAGAAAGCACTGTTGTTATCACCTATAACGCAATCAAGGGTTATGAGTTTGACGATACTTCAGTTGTATACTCTACAACAACTTCTTCAGTAACTTATATTATAAGTGACGACAAACACACATTGACTCTCACTTGGAGCAACTTTGTGGATGGAATAACAATCAATGTTACGGCAAATCCATCTTTAAATATCATCACGATACCAAATATCAGCGACAGATTCACTTCTCTTCAACTAAATGGTGTCAGTGTCAGCGTGAATGGAACGACTTATGAAATCTATTCAGACACACCGCTCACTTTGACCGCAACGTTAAGATATGGCTATATGAATGGGTCGGTAAATCCTACAATAGATGAGTTCTTAGTTGCAGGACAGACTTGCACTTACACAAGAGCGGACGGACTATATCACTTGAGCGCTTCATTTACAGGCATCAATGACAGTTTTGCTCTTGAATTTGGCTCTGAAGAGAGAAGTTACAACTTTATGCTCGTTGTCGCCGAAGGGCAAAGCGAATATGGTGAAATCGTTCCAGACGTTGTTTCTCAGACGGTTAGGTTTAATGGAGAGCTGTCTCTTCAAGCAAATCCAATAAGAGATGACTATATCTTCTTTAACTGGACAGGAAATGGTAGCGTCCTTTCTTCAGAACAATACACCACTTTGACTATGGACCTGTCACAGCGTGCTCTTCTTGAAAGTGTTGATTTAGGTGGAACAATACTTGTCTATGCAAACTTTATTGAAAACCTTAACGATGTCACCTTTACTGTTGGCAATCGTGGACAAATCGCAGTTTCTCAAACAGGAATATCAGACTTTACCGTCAGTGGCGGAAGGTCGGTTGTGGTTACAACTAGAATAAATGCAGACCTTATCATAACGCTTATTCCGGATGAAGGATACGAGCTAAATGAAATTTTGGTTGGAGAGCTTCCACTTGCTGAATGTGGCTTTGAATACTCTTATGTTGATGGCGTGCTTACGTTAACTCCAACTCTTGTAGATTCGTTTACAGAAGTTGAGATAACCTTCAAGGCAAGCGAAGCCTATGTTCATGTTCAAACAGCGGTGCAAGTAAATTATCAATTTACCTATGGCACAGATATTGGTGGACTTATCTATATATCTGATGCAAGTGGAACAAGACTTGACGACAGCTTATATCTCAACGCTGAAGGAACAATGTATATTGACTTTGAATTTCTTTCATACACTGATGAAATTGTATACTTCACAGCCGATATAAACAGCGGATTTAGTCTTGTTATGAGCTCAAGCACAACAGGTGTTGTTGCAAGCGAGATGGACTACAACGGCGTTCATATCTATGCCTTTAGCGGAATAAAAGACGGCACTGAAATTCAAGCAACTTTCACTGCTGAAGAAAATAATATTGAAATTAAATTTGCTCGCGAAGGGTCATCAGCGGCAGTTTCAGCCGGAAGAATAAGTGTGGGCACTTCATCAGAACTTATCAGAGCAAGCCAAAACAACACAAATGACGTCTTTGTAAGTGCTATAACTGGTGCAAACCTTGACGTAACGCTATATTCTCAATTTGCTTACAATCTAGTTGCTAATGCAGGTGGCGCACTAAGATATAGGGTTGAATTGCTTGACGGACAGTTTGACGAAGGTGCAATCACTGTGTCTAACGTTGCTGTCAGCGACCCAAGTTTAAATGGATTCACAAACACAGCCACTTTGCATATAACAAATGTCAATGCAGATGCTATTATCTATATCATAGTTGAACCTAAAGTATACGATTTGATTTTCAGCCTTTCTTATGGTGACACAAATTATCAGGTTAGACTTGAAGATGCCATAGTCTATGGCGAAACCTTCTCACTTGCAAATCTTTCAGACGAAGATAGGGCAACGATATTCACAACAAGGTCGGGCTATACACTTGCCGGATACTTTACAAAACAGGCAGGTCAAGGCGTTCAATATGTTGACGGAAATGGAAATGTTTTGAAGGCTTGGACTGAAACGGGCTACACTTGGGATGGAAATAGATATATAGCCGAAACTAACTTCGATGTTGAAACTCAAACATTCACAATCTATGCCGCATGGCTCTACGATAAGTCAACGATAACACTTATCTTTAGACCTGAAGGCTTTGATAGCAATCTTGACGATGCCGAGATTGACGATATCATCACAAATATCAATCAAACAACCTATTGGACAAGTCAAGATGACAAGTGGTATGCTGAAGTTACTGCGGGCGTTACTTTAAGATTGCAAGCTTATGAGTATGAAGGCTATGAATTTATGTATTGGGAAGTCACTTCTACTGGCGGTGAGACAACTCAGCATGGTGCAAACTTTGAGATGGTGTTTGACTTAGGTGACTATCAAATAAGAGCAATCTACTATCCAATTTTCACCTTGACAACAAACAACGATGGCGGAATAAGCTATCTTCAACAAAATGGAACAGCCTTGACAGGCAATGTGTTCTCGCCAGACGATATCTTGACTTTGGTTGCAGTTCCAAAAGATGGATATAACTTCCTATATTGGATTAACACTGATACAAACGCAAGAATTTATGGCACATATGACGAAAATAGCGGAAACTACTATTACACATATGATAGCTTGGTAACAACGCCGCTCAATCTATATGCTGTATTTGAAGGCAGACCTGTCAATATCAATTTGGAGACGTCTAAAATCAATAATATACATAGAATTGTTGGTGTGTATATTGACAACGTGCTTGTTGACCATAGCACAACAATGTTAGGTGCAATCGGTCAGACAATGCAAATTGTAATTGATAAAGGTTGGGGATATAACCTGACTATTCCGTGTGGATTGTTCACCGAAAGTCTCAACTCAGTTACAGGTTATTACGAATACACTTACAGGTTAAACGCAGCAGACCTTGATATTATAGGTGACGTTTATAATCTTTACGTGACAATGGACCTTGTTCGTGAAGATATCAGCATAACCTTCACATCAACTGTCCGCGATGCTGTCGACGATGCAGAGTATGCTCGTGCGGGCTCACAGATATATGTGGATGCAAACGAACTTGCATACGAGCTAAATAATGGCGATACCTATCAAGTTCTCTATGGCGACAGTGCAACCTTAAGAATCTATACAAGCACAGCCTATTTGATTGACGATATAAGAGTCAACGTTGGAGATGCCGAAATAAGCATTCTCTACATGATTGAAGATAGCGAAGATAACGAAATAATAATTAACCAAGCTTTCTTAGACATGTATGAAACTTATAGTATAACTATAAACGTTATCTATAAACGTATGGTATGGAGCGACGAAGAATACCGTGCTTCTGGGCTTATTGGAATGGGAACGGACGATAGCCCATACTTTATAAGGTCGGCAGAAGAGATGGGATTTGTTTCATATGCGGTCAACAACGCATTGACAAACAACAATGGTCTTGCTTATGCCGATGCCGTATATAGAGTGGTTGCAGATATTGACTTCTATGGTCTGTTCTGGGAGCCTATCGGTGTTCCTGAAAGTCCATTCAACGGGACAATGTATCTTGAGTCATATGATCTTACAGATATAAGACTTTATAGAACTTACTCTAATCCAAATTTATCATATGGCGGACTGTTCTGGTGTTTAACTGATAATGCTAATATCATACAAGACAATATGACGCTAATCATCGTGCTTATTGTTATAGGTGTGATTATTCTTCTACTTCTGCTTTTACTACTATTATTATTCCTTCTAAGAAAACGTAAGAGAAGAAAGATGGAAGAAATTGCAAACGCTTAATACAAAAAACAAAAAAACTCTATGATTCGAATATTTAATCATAGAGTTTTATTTTTAACTTCTTGGCTTATCTACACTATCGCCCAGTGTGTCTATAAACGCTGAGTTTGTCAGTTCCTAGAGAGCGGAGATAAAGATTATTCTTTAAACTCGCTTAGCCGGACAGTCGTCAAACATTTGGTTTGGAGAGCGGGCGGATTATCCGCCTTTTGTCGTATAGTTCATCTATAATGCTAGGTTTTCTCAGTTCCACTAAGAGAGCGGCGGCAAAGTTTATTTTTCCAACACGCTCTGCCGGACAGTCGTCGAACATTTGGTTCGGAGAGCGGAGATAAAGTTTATTCTTTAAACTCACTCTACCGGACAGTCGCCAAGCGTTAGGCTTGAGAGCGGAGATAAAGTTTATTCTTTAAACTCACTCTGCCGGACAATCGTCGAACATTTGGTTCGCGGACAGTGATGCAAACTAAGTTTGCTCGCCAAGCGTAAGGCTTGTTCATGGTAGCA
>ERZ1090881.840-NODE-846-length-13857-cov-5.122229_pt1 | contig 13857 bp, 10 predicted proteins | sample MGYA00478470_ERZ1090881 | MGnify/ENA primary metagenome ERZ1090881 (study PRJEB33644, sample SAMEA5815736) | chicken gut metagenome | biome: Chicken; feature: Gastrointestinal Tract; material: Caecum | place: Ireland | collected 2019-01-01 | study: A study of the...
CAGGTGTCGTTATAGTCTGCTTGCGATGTCTGACACGCTTAGGTGCGGGAACGTACTGCTCTTCGTCTGCCTCGTTAAATCCGGGTCGACGTTTAAGAGCATACATACGGGGATTTTTCGTTCCCCATATCGCAAGCGTCCATTTGAGAAGGAAACGCGTCAGCACCAGGGATGCGAACATCGAAAGCACAAGACCTATAAGCAGCGTCACTCCGAAGCCGGATATCGTGCCGGTACCGAATATAAGGAGCATGACCGCCGCTATTATCGTCGTGACATTGCCGTCCACGATAGCGGATACCGCTTTCTTAAATCCCGCGTGATATGCCGCGAGTATGGATTTTCCGTTGCGGTACTCGTCCTTTATTCGCTCATAGATTATTACGTTACCGTCTATCATCATACCGACAGACAGGATTATACCCGCGATGCCGGGCAGTGAAAGCTGTACCATCGGGAATACCGCAAGAAGGAACAGCATGAGCACCATGTATATAAGCGTCGTTATGCACGCGACCATTCCCATCATTCTGTAAAATACGGACATGAAAACCATGATCGCTACTATCGCTATTATTCCGCCTACAAGTCCCGCCGTAAGCGCGCTCGCACCCAGCGTGGGATCAACTATGGACGACTCGATAAGAGTAAGCGGAACGGAGAACGTACCGCTCATTATTCTGTCGGCAAGAGTCTGCGCCGCCTCGGCGGTAAAGTTACCCGTTATGGTCGCCTGACCGTTCGTTATCGCGCTCTGAACGGTCGCCGCCGAAATGACCTCCGCGACTTGCCCGTTCTGCACTTCACATATAAGTATGAAAGTGCCGTCGCCCACATGAGCGGACGTTACCTGCGAAAACTTGGTCGAACCCGCGCCGTTAAGATCGAGCGAAACGGCATATTGATTATCGGCAATGACCGCACTCGCTTTCTCCACTACTTCGCCGCCGAAAATAAATTCGTCGTCGGTAGAATAACTCGAATCCTGAGAATGATAAAAAGCAAGTTCCGCGGGATCGCCGATTATTTCGAATATCTCGTCGGGATCGTCTACATCGGGAACCTCGACGCGGATACGCGACGAGCCTTCTCTGACCACGGTGGCTTCGGTGTAACCCTGCCGCGTGAGCATGTCTGTCAGCTGTGATACGGTCCCGTTCATAGCGGAGTCTTCCGGCGTACCCTCGCTTGCCTCGTAAACGGCGTATACGCCGCCTTTAAGGTCAAGGCCGAGATCGATGGCGTGAATGAAACCGTTGTAATTCCATATATTGCCGCCCGTACTTCTGTATGGGAAGCATATGAATGAAGCTACAAGGCCTATCGCCGTCGCCACAAGCACAAGTATGAATTTGACCAATGAGGATTTTCTTTTCATTATTTGTCGAATCGCCTTTTATGACGCACTAACGTACCATAAAATTATATACAAAACGCCCATTCAAGTCAATCGAATATATCATGATATCGGCATTTTTTTTCATTAAAATCAACTCTTTTTGCCTTGACTTTCCAATGCGGCTATCGCAAGCGCACACTCAACGCGTTTTCTCATAAGTTCGCATCCTATCTTATACGGCTTTGTTATGCCGCCCGCAAAAAATATTGAGTTTGCTGCGCAACCGCCGCTGCAATAGTACTTTGCCCAGCAATTTCCACACTCTTCCTTTTTTGTAAGATTGGTCGTTGCGAACAGTCGTGGCAATCTGTCCGAGAACGATCCGTCGTTCACGTTGCCTATGACGTACTCGGGCAATCCGTCGAACCTGTGACAAGGGTAAATATTGCCGTTCGGAGCGACTGCAAGATACTCGTCGCCCGCGTTGCAACCGACAAGGCGTTTGGACGCGCAAGGACCGTTGTATATATCGATATTGAAATGGAAGAATCCGAACTCTTTGCCCGCCGCTCTGCGCTTTATGTATTCCGCGGCGAGGATCTCGTACTGCTCTTTTAGCTGCGGGATATGTTCCTCTTTGATCGCAAGCGGATCGTTAGGCGCAAGAACTACCGGTTCAAGCGACACCTGACCGAAGCCGTAATCGTTGAGTGCGAGAACGTCCGCCGCGAAATCGAGGTTTGCCGCGGTGAAAGTGCCGCGCACGTAATAGCTCTTGTCGCCGCGTTCGGACACGAACTTGCGGGCATTAGCCAGCACCCGATCGAACGAGCCCTTGCCAGATGCGTCCTTGCGCACCGCGTCATGCACGCTCTTTCGTCCGTCTATACTGAGTACGACGTTGTACATTTCGCGGTTGAAATAGTCCGAAAGCTCGTCGGTGAGCGCAAGCGCGTTCGTGGTAATGGTAAAACGGAATTCCTTACCCGCCGCTTTTTCGACGGAGCGCGCATAATCTATCGTAGCTTTGACCGCTTCCATGTCGAGAAGAGGCTCGCCTCCGAAAAAGTCCACTTCCAACCTACGGCGAGGTCCGCTGCGGCTGATGAGAAAGTCTATTGCGTTCTTCGCCGTCTGCGGGGTCATGAAATCCACTTTTCCGTGATACTGACCGTCCCCCGCGAAACAATACGTGCAGCGCAGATTGCATCCGTGCGTTATATTAAGGCACAGGGCCTTTACAACGCCTTTATATACAGGTTCGGGATGCTCGGGTTCGGGAGAAAAGAGTACTCCGTCTCGGATGAGTGCGTCTATTTCGGATTCTATCTCCGCGTCTTCATTAGAAAAATCTCCTCTTGCATCCGCAACAGGAGATATGCGTCTTTTGATGAGTTCGGCGGTACGCTCGTCCGTTTCGAAGAAAGACCCGCTTTCTACATCGAGCACGAACGTACTGCCGAGGCATTTATAAACGTGTACCATGGAAAAAGATCACTTCTCGGATACGATACCGGGTTTGCGCGTCTTTTTCTGTTCGCAGGACTGATTTCCGACGGTGCAACTGGTCTTGCACGCAGACTGGCAACCCGTCTGGCACTCGCCGCAGCCCGTTCCCTTTTCCTTGCATATAGTGTTCGTCGCAATTACTTTTATGTGCTTCATGATACTCCTCCGAAAGCCGCCATCGGCTGTATTTTTATTTATTATACACGATGACGCAGAAAAACGCAAGCAATTTTTTTTGCATTCCGCACATTAGTCGATAAGTTGCCCGATAAGTCAGTTGCGGCGGACCAGCATTGAGATTATTCCGCTGACAAGACCCGCAGCCGCGCCTATCGCAGTATTGTTGAGCAGCGTGATGTTCCACGAGAATCCGCCGCCGAGAAGAGAGAACAGCACGAACGCGAGGAGCGAATAGCTTATGCCCGTAATGATCCCGCGCAGCCAGCCGCAACCAGGGCTGCGAAGAAAGATCATGCATCCCGTAAATATACTAAGCGGGCGTATGATCTGGTTGATAACGGGGACTGCCCCGGAAGGCACATTGAAGAACTTGATGACAAAAGCCGAAAGAAGGACGAGGAGCAGCGAAAATATGAGTGCCGCCGCCACGGCTTTGATTATCTCAGCGATATACGTTTTTTTACCTGCGACAGCGATGTTGGCGTTTTCCGACATAACAAAAGACCTCCGCATATTTATCTCTATAAACTATGCAAAGGTCTTTCGGGATATAACGCGTCGGACGCGCAAAATATGCCGCAGTCCGTCGTTTTAAGCCTGTTCGCTCTTGTTCTTCTTCGCGGCTTTGGGATCGGGGGGAGGATTTTGCTGGGATATGACGCGATAGAGCGCCTTTGCGTCTACGGTAAGCGTGGTACGCCTTCCCTCTTCTCCCGTCTCTATGATGAACTCTCTCTCGCCCGAATTATTGTTTACGGTAACTATTTTACCTATTATGCCGCCGACGGTCTCTATCACGTCGCCCGCCACAAGGGATTCTCTCTGCGTCTCGGCGAACTTCGCCTGCTTTTTGCGCGTCACGAACGAGTATATCATCATGGCGATCACACCGAGCACGATCACGCCGAGTATGATGTATAGGGCTATATTGCCGCCCATTGATGCGCCGCCTTCGGACGACGCCGTTACGGTCTCAATAATTTCTTTCATAATCTTCTCCGTTGCCTTTATGGCGATATTATATTTCATTTATGCAAAAATTGCAACCGTATTTTATCACATTCTTCCCGAAAAATTGTTTCTGACGTCGAAAATACGCCCCAGCCGCCTGTAATCTTCGTCTTTGCCGAACCCGCTGAGCACCGTTTCGGACGGAGCAAAGTCTATAAGCCTGCATACGAGACCGTCAAAGCCGTCGAAGATAAGCTCTTCTCTGACCCGTCCCGACTGTAATTCCACCAGCCTGTACTTTCCGCCTATGCGGTACACCTCAGCGCGCGCGCCCGCCTGTCTGCCGGATTCGACGAGAAATTTTATGAGATCGCAGAACGTCCTTTCATCATCAAGGAACTCACCGTGTCTGCCCGCAAGGGCGCACATATCGTCCCACCTGCCGTAAAGCTCGCTCATTCTGAACATCCGAAAGCCGTCCATATCGAAAAGCCGCGAGGGATGAAGTATGCCGCCGAGTATCTCGCGTTCGGCATCCTTGTCGAACCCCGCAAGAGCGTGCGAAAGCATATCGCGGTAGAGCGCGGAAAGTCTCAGTCCGCGTATGTGCCTGTCGATATATCTTCGCTTGACGTCTGTGAGTATTATCTCGCATACCGAACGCGCGGCAAGTCTGCGAATGAGTTTTGCCGATCTTCTCTCCGCGCCTATACTGAGGTATGCCCTGTCCCCGCATGATTCGAGCGCGCTGACCGCATCGCTTCTGCGGCATACGTCGGACTCTATTTTTTCAAGCCAGCCGATCTCGTCCGCATCGGCAGTTATGGTAAGTTCGTACATTCCACCAATATTGTATGCACGCATTTGCGTTTTACACGCGCGCCTCTGCGCGAAAATTGACGGAAACGCAAACCACGGGAAATTTTATAATGTTTTTTACTTCAAACAGTTGCATTTTCCGTCTTGTTTTGATATATTATATAAGCGACTGCAAATAGTCACGTTGCAAAAGCCTGTGGTACCATAGCCAAGTGGTAAGGCACGAGCCTGCAAAGCTCCGATTCCCCGGTTCAAATCCGGGTGGTACCTCCAATGCAAGCCCGAATGGCGGAATGGCAGACGCGACGGACTTAAAATCCGTTTGTGGAAACACAGTGTCGGTTCAAGTCCGACTTCGGGCACCATTCCGAATGTCGACACAGTCGTAAAAAACGGTACGCAAGCTAACTCGCGTACCGTTTTTTGTTTATTTTTTAAGTTACCCGATCAATCCTCGTCCGCGACCGCCACTTCGTGGCTCGCCGCGGGGCTCGTCATGTCGAGAATGACTTTTCCTTTGCACGTAAATACATAGCGAGTTTCGGAGGACACGCTTTCGCATACTTCGCGTTTCATGTCGCCGTTCGTCGGAGCGGCGAGCCTTTTGGGATCGCTCGTAACGGGCGTGATCTCCAATCCGTACTTACCGCGCTTTATGAACGTACTGCCGTCCGCCCGTCTTTTCGCGCGCGCGAAGTTATACGTCGCAAGCCTGTACTCTTTGCCGCCCGTATAAACGAAACAGATGCAGCCGGTGAACGATATTCCCATATACGGTATTTTGGCTATCGCCGCCATGACCGAGGACGAACCGTCCGTTCCCTGAGTCCACAGGTAGTCGGACGGGAACGATCGCCCGAGATCCTTTTCGATGTAGCCCGCGCCGTTATCGAAAGTATAAGTCTTTCCGTTTACGGTCAGACTGCCGCTTACGGTGTGTTTTATCGAAACAACACCGTGCTTGCACTCCATAAACGGGAATGACGCAAAAGGTCCCATTATGTCGCGGCGAGGAGGAAGCAACGCGCCGAATCGAACACTTCCGCTCGCGCTGTTTTCGCCCGAAACGACGTTTATCGTCATGCCGCTCGTATCGAGGTAACTATCGCCTATACGCGCGCACAGCTTGTCCTCTTCCGCTTCGAATTCATCCGCGGATATTCGTGCGGCAAAGCCGCCGTCGCAGGCAAACTGCATCATGGCATATTTATTCCCTTTCGCTCCGACGTGATACGAGAGTATCACCGCCACGGCGCGTCCTTCGGTATCCGTCATTTTGACGTACCAGCCCTCAAAGTAACTTTTCTTTGCATATCTGCCACCGAAATAAGGCAATACTTTTTCGCCGTATGCAATACGCCCTATAAGCCAAAGAACGACGGTTATGACGAGGAACACCGCCACGAATACGTTGACCGATTCGGGAGCGCGTAAAACGATAAGAGCGATATCCGCGGCTATCGTATATACGATAACGGGAATGCCGAAATTGAGCAGTCCGCCGCTGCGGCAATACACCTCAACGAGATAAGTGAACGCGGCGACGAGCAAAAGAGCCGTCACTATTTCAAGCGTCACGAATGCCGTCTGCACGTTGACAAGCGACGTCGAATACACAACGGGTATTGCCATGGAAAAGCAAAGAAGATACGCGAAAGAAAGTACGAGTCGCATTACGCCGATATCCGGTCTGCTCTTTGTCCCTGCCTCCGCCGCGCGGAACGCAAGCCCGATAAAGAACAGCCCGTAAGCGACGAACTGCAAAGCAAGCAACGTAAAATCGGTATGCGCCATACCGCCGACGAGAACAAGCCCGCTCATCAGCGCCATGCGCCGCATGGAAATTCGCTTGCCGCACTCTGCGGAGCGCGTAAACAAGAATGCGAACGCTCTGCCGTTGACTATTGCCGCGATAAATGCGGCAATGAGAGACGCCAGCGTCACTATGTGCGCGTACCACCGGGCGGGATCGTCTTTCGTCCAGAAAGGCTCGTCCGCGGTAAAGCCCATAACCACCGCCGCCGTCCGCTCTCCGAAAAGCAGCAAAAAATATAAAATCACAAGCAGTACAAACAGGTAGCGGAATACGCCCGCTTTTTCGTTCTGTTTTCTGCCGTTAGCTTCCACTGTCAAAACAACCTCCGAAACCGATTATTCCCTTTTTCATATGTAAAGTACATATTTTCGGTAAGTGTTATCAGACGTTTATCGCCGTCTCTTCGTCGGAAATCTTTTCTGCGCGAAGAACGGGCATGATATGCTCGTTTATAAACTCCTCGGTCTGCGCTTCCGCTCTTCCCGTAAAGTTTCGGGGATCCATTATGTCGTCGATGCGGTCGCGTATAGCGCCCAACGCGTCGGCGCGCTTTATTCGGGCGATAAGGTCGTTTTGGCCGCCCACTTTCTTGACGACTGCCGCCGCGTCCATGGAGTGCTCGCGGATGAGTTCGTGCAAAGTCTGACGATTGCCTCCCGCTTTGACACATTCCATAAGTATGGTCTCCGTCGCCATAAAAGGAAGCTCCGCCGCTATGTGCTTTGCTATGACTTTGTCGTATACGACCATTCCGCCCGTAACGTTCACGAGAAGATTGAGTATGCCGTCGGTTGCAAGGAACGCCTGCGGTATAGTTATGCGCTTGTTCGCGCTGTCGTCGAGAGTGCGCTCGAACCACTGAGTGGACGCGGTTATAGCCTCGTTTTCGGGAAGAGTTATCACATAGCGTGCGAGGGCGCATATTCTCTCGCTGCGCATGGGGTTGCGCTTATACGCCATTGCGGACGAACCTATCTGATTCTTTTCAAACGGCTCTTCCATTTCCTTCATGTTTTGAAGTATGCGGAGATCGTTTGCGAATTTATACGCGCTCTGCGCTATGCGCGAGAGGACGGAAAGTACGTTGTAATCGAGCTTACGCGTATAGGTTTGTCCGGACACGGCAAACGCCGCGTCGAAGCCCATTTTTTTAACTACGTACTTTTCAAGCGCTTTCACCTTTTCTCCGTCGCCGTCGAAAAGCGTCATGAAGCTCGCCTGCGTTCCCGTCGTGCCCTTGACTCCGCGCAATTTAAGTCCCTTTATCACGGCGATAAGATCCTCGTAATCCATAAGAAGATCTTGCAGCCACAGGCAAGCGCGTTTTCCTACCGTCGTCAGCTGAGCGGGTTGAAGGTGCGTAAAACCGAGGGTGGGCATTCCCTTATATTCGAGAGCGAACGCGGAAAGTTTCTTCATCGCTTGAAGGAGCTTGCCCTTCACGAGTTCGAGAGCCTCTCTCATGAGTATTACTTCGGCGTTGTCGGTAACGTAACAGCTCGTCGCACCGAGGTGGATTATGGGTTCCGCCGCAGGCGCCTGCTTGCCGAACGCATAGACGTGCGCCATAACGTCGTGGCGCACTTCCTTTTCGCGCGCCGCGGCAACGTCGTAATTGATGTCGGAGACATGCGCTTTCATCTGCGCTATCTGTTCGTCCGTTATATTGAGTCCGAGCGACTTTTCCCCCTCAGCAAGGGCTATCCACAGCTTGCGCCAAGTAGTGAATCTGTTGTCGTCGGAGAATACGCGGCTCATCTCTTTGGAGGCGTATCTCGTTATAAGCGGATTTTCGTAAGTGTCTTTCATATGTAACTCTCCGTTCGGAAAAATTTTTCTGCGTTTATGTGCATTACGGCGGCGGTTTCTTCCGCCGTAAGTCCCGCCGCGGCAAGATCGCCGTCAAGCGAAAGAAGATCGTATATATCTGTGAGTCCTTCCGGATAATACTCCGCACCGTACAAGTCGGAGCCGATACATACGTGATCCGCGCCCGCCACTTCGCAGAAGTGCAGGACGTGTTTTATGTAATCCTCTCTGCGGCAGTTTTCGCCGTATGAAAGTTTCGCATCGAGAAACGCGGGTACTGCGGCAACGCCTATCACCCCGCCCGCATCCGCGATCAGCTTTGCCTGTTCGTCCGTTATAGAGCGCGGATGATCGGAAAGCGCGCGGGACGCGGTATGCGAACAGAGAATACGGCAACCCGTTTTTACGGCTTCGTCAAACGCGTCGTAAAACGACGTGTCCGAAAGGTGCGCCGTATCGAGTGCCACGCCCGCGTTTGCCATAATGCGTATCGCACGTCTGCCCGCACGCGTCAGAGGCAGTTCGGCTCCGACTCCGCCCGCCAGCCCGTTGCGTCCGTTCCACGTCAGTGACGCATATACGGGCGAGAGCTCCCTAAGCACACATTCTCTGTCCTGCGACAATACGCTTCCGAGATCCTCGATACCGGCGGCGCGTCCGCTACGGTACTTATAAAGTCCTTCTTTGCCGCGATCCGAGTCGGATAGTCCCGTCACCCATATAGCGAACACCGCTTTATAGCCGCACTCGTCATAGCCGCGCAATATCTCGCTTCTGTCCTTTTCGGGTAAAGCCGTCGCAATATCGTTATGAAGATCGAAAACCATACATTATGGTTTTATGCCATGGCTTTCAGATCGGTGTTAATGCAAGCGTATAACTCGGCAAGCCGCCTGAACTTGGGCACTTTTTCTATTTCTTCCAGTCTATGCCCGAAAATGTACAGCAGATCGTCCGCCGCCTGTTTGCCCGCTTTGAGCAGTCTTATCCGCCCGCCCTTACGATGTCCCGTGTACGGCACTATTCGCGTAAGCGCGAAAGCGCTCGCGCTCACTATGCCGAAAAGCAGGTTACGGTAGTGAAAATACATTTTGTTCTTGCGGGCGCAGTCCTCGTCTATCTCACGTCTCATGCGCGGCTGTTCAGCGTTGTACGCAAGACGCACCGAATCGCATATCTTTTCGTATATGTCTTCGAGAGACGCGTCAAGGCTTTGCTTGTCAAGCGCTTTAAGCTCTTCGGCGATCGCGCCGAACTTGCGCGAAAACGCGATGAGCGAATCGAAATCGGGCGCGGTCACCGTCAGTCCGTCCTGATCGGCATAAACGCGGGGCATAACTATCTGCTCGGCGAATATAAGCGCGTCGCAAAGTAGCTCCCTTTCTGCGTCTCCGCCCGCATTACCGCCCGGGCATACGAACACGGTATTATACACGTAATCGAAAGCGGACTTACAGCGATAGATCATATCGTCATACTGCGCGCTAAAAGTGCTGAGTCCTTTTCGCGCGTTCTGCTTGTTGATGCGATCGTATTCCGCTATCGAGCGGACGGCCTCTTCGTCGTACGCCGCATTCTCTGCATACACCGCGTCGCTCCCCGCAAGTGTAAAACCCGGTCGGAACGAGCGTACAAAATGGGAGAACACCCCGTATAAGGTCTTTGCCTCACTGCATATCTCCGCAGAAGGTTGCGAGAGAGCTTTGCCTACCGGTATAAACGACACGGCGCGCACGAGTGCTTTAACAACGGTCTCGCAAATGGAAATGACGAGATTTCCTATCTCTTCATCGTCCAGCATGGCGATTCGCCTGTCTGCCACGGTTATGCGGCGACAGTCGTTGCCCATGGTTATATACTCCTGACGCGCCGAGTCCGCATCTTCGGGTTTACCGTATATCGCACCTATCGTATCATACAGTGCGCTTAGTAGCGATGAAGTTTCGGAAAGCGCATTGAGCAGAAATCCGCGGCAGATCTCACGCGGCTGTCCGGAATAGCTCATCTTTGCCATGGGTTCGAGCAGAAGATCCATAATGAACTCCGCACCGCACAGCTTTCCCTCCTGCCGCTTACGCCGTATATCGGACAAACGATAGAAATACTCCGCGAAAAAGTTATTGGGATCGGCTTTTCTTACCTTGCCGAACCATATGCCCGCCATTTCATAGTCGCCCGCGTCGAAATAGCCGTGAGCGGTCGCATAATCCGATCTGGCCTTATCCGCATCCACTATCTTGCCCTGAGCCGTAAGCTCGGTCAACGTAAAATTCTTTCCGCAATACGGGCAAGTCACTTCTTCGCCGCGTGTGGCAACAAAACTCTTTCCGCAATTAGCGCATATGATGTGTATCGACGGCATTTTGATGACCTCCCTATCGCATTTACGCATATTATACTACAACTATGCGCATTTGTAAAGAGTTTGACGAATAGCAACGAAAAGGCGGCTGTACTTGCATCGGCAACGCTTGCCGACGCGTTCTTACCGAGAAACTTACGTTTGCGCTCAAGAACGATAGCCCGATAATCGATTATTCCCCGTTTCTGAGATTCTTACGCGGCAATAAAGCATGAATCTTACGCGACAATGAGATATAATCGGGATTTACGCGGCAATAAGACAAAGAAAAACGGACCCGCCGACTGCGGATCCGCTTTACTTTATTCTCGTTACTGTTTAAGGTCTTTAAGAAGATCCGCAAACGGATTGTTGCCGGAATCTTCGCTCCACTCCGCATCGCCTGCGTCCTTTTCGCGGTCGCCCTTTCTCGCTGCGCGGGGTTTGGAATCCTTTCTGTCCGATCTCTGCGCTTTTTCCTCGGTGGAAAGCTCAGGCATGCAAGCCTTTGCGCTGAGATTTATCTTCTTGTTCTCGGAATCTATTGCGAGAACCTTGACTTCTATTTCGTCGCCCACCTTGTAAATGTCGTTTATGTTCTTTACATAGGTGTTGCTCGCTTCGGATACGTGTACGAGACCCTCAACGCCCGGTTCCACTTCGACGAACGCGCCGAAAGGCATGATGGACGTGATCTTACCCTTGAATACCGATCCGACGGGATGGTTCTCGACGGCAACATCGAACGGGTGCTTCTGGAGCTGCTTGTATCCGAGGGAAACTTTGCCCTTCTCGCGGTCGGCTTTGAGAACTACGAAATCGTACTTCTTACCGACGGTGAGGATATCCGCTATGGACTTGAACTTCGTCCACGAAACGTCGCTTATGTGAACAAGGCAGTCATAACCGTCAACGCTTACAAACGCGCCGAACTTGCTTATGCTCTTGACCTTGCCGTTGACGATAACGCCGGGAACTACGTTCGCCCAGAATATTTCTTCTCTCTCCTTGCGCTCGCGTTCGAGGATCACTCTCTGGCTTGCGACGATACGCTTTTTCTCGTCGTTAATTTCAAGAGCGACAAGGCGCAGCGTCTTTCCCTCGTATGCCTTGGGATCGCTGACGTACTTTTCCTTTATCTGAGAGGCGGGAACGAATACGGTATAAGTGCCAAGCTTGCCGAGAAGTCCGCCGCCCTTGTTCTTTTCCTTATTGCGCTCGACGGCCTTGTTTACGACAAGTTCAAACTCTTCACCGTTTCTCACGGTGTCGACTATCTTGTCGCCCTCTTTGACCTCGTCCACCGCTTTCTTGGAAAACGGGTACGCGCCGTCCGGCTTGGAGGGAAGCAGTTTAGCTTCGAGTTCTTTTCCTTCCGGGTAGTTGGCGGGATCGTATGCGGTACCTTCAAGCTCCGCATCTTCCGCGGCTATAAAGCCGTCCATCTTCGTGCCGCAATCGACGGTGATTCCCTTCTCGTCGGCCGAAACGACTTTGACCGTATATACCCTGCCGCTGCTCAGTTTTTTGCCGCTTGTTTCATCGGCGCCGACCGCCTGCAAGAATTCCTCATTCGTTGCTTCGGTGAAGTTGTTGTCCATGTATTGAAGTACCTCCGTTATCGACTCATCGGGAGCCGACGCGCCGGCGACTATGCCTATTTTGTCGTCGGCATTGAATTTTATTCTTTTCAGATCCTCTGCCGAACCGATAAGGAAAGCGCTACAAAAACTCTCGCATATATCCTTTAGTTTCAACGTGTTGGAACTGCGAACGTCTCCGATCACCAGAACCTTGTCACATAACTTCGACAATTCTTCCGCTTCTCTTTGCCGTTCTTGTGTAGTATAACAAATTGTGTCGAATATTTCAACTGTTTTTAATCTATCTTTCGTAAATTTATACGCTATATTTGCAAATTTTTTCGCAGATGACGTCGTTTGTGCGACAAGACACAGCTTTTCGCACGTCAATAGCGAATCGGGTATCGCGTTCTCGTCTTCTATTATCACCGCATTGTATCCGCATATCGAATTTATTCCGACTACTTCAGGGTGATCTTTCTTTCCGAATACGGCTATCGTATAGCCCTTTTCATACATATCGGCGACTATATCGCGCGTGCGCTTTACGAACGGACAGGTAGCATCCACGATATTCAGTCCGCGCGCTTTCGCTTCCGCGATCACTTCGAGCGGAGCGCCGTGCGAGCGTATGACGAGAGTGGAGCCCTCTTCCGCCTCGCTCACATCATCGATGGCGCGTATCCCCTTTTTTTCAAGCTCTTCCACTATGCGCGAGTTGTGTATGAGGTGCCCGTAGGTATACACTTTGCCGCTTGCGCTCTCGACGAGCGACAGCGATCGCCTTACGCCGTAACAAAAACCGAGATTTTTTGCTTTATATATCTTCAAAACTCATTCACCGCCGTTTTCGCCTGCGTTGCCGCCAGCCGTGCGCCCGCCATTTCTCTTCATTTGTTTAATACGCAGTTTTTCCTCTTTGCGGCGGAGTTTTTCCTCTTTCTTGGCTGCTTTCGCGCGGGCTTTCATGCGCTTCTTCTCCGCACGCAGTTCCTTACGGTAACGTCTGCCGTCCATTATTTCGCGCAGGTGGTTTTTTGCGTCTTCCATTCCCGCCGAAACGGCTTCCGCAAGTTCGCCCAGTTTTTCCGCATTGAGCGGTCCGGAAACGCGGGAGACGAGATCTATCGGCTTGCCTATATACATATACGTTCTGCGGAAAAACCTCGGACGGCGGTATATATATACGGGTACGACGGGAGCTTTACCGCGTACGGCAAACATTGCCGCGCCCTTTTTTACGGCAAGCATGGATTCTTCGTCCGCATCTCGGTTGCGCGTTCCCTCAGGGAATATTCCGAGCACTTCGCCCTTTCCGAGAAGTGCGACGACGCGACGAATGGTGGAAAGATCTATATTGCTCCTGTTTACGCCCACTACGCCCAGACGGGGCAACAGCCAGCGGAAGAACGCGTGGTTGTAAAACTCCTCTTTTGCAATGAAATGCCAGTACATGGGAATGGACCTGTCTCTTATACACATCTCCGAGCCCACGAGACTAGCGCTCATC
>ERZ1090881.848-NODE-854-length-13718-cov-4.898558_pt1 | contig 13718 bp, 12 predicted proteins | sample MGYA00478470_ERZ1090881 | MGnify/ENA primary metagenome ERZ1090881 (study PRJEB33644, sample SAMEA5815736) | chicken gut metagenome | biome: Chicken; feature: Gastrointestinal Tract; material: Caecum | place: Ireland | collected 2019-01-01 | study: A study of the...
ACAGACAGAGACGCCTTCCACATCCTCACCCTCGGCCAAACGAGAGGGGAAAATTTTTCCCGCCGCAGTACGGTTCGGAATATACGAAACATCTTTGCCTCCATGTAAAGCAAGACGTTCCATTCATCCTCGCTTACAAAAATATGAGAACATTGCGTTCGTCACCGCCGACAGTCAAACAAGAACATCGCAAACTTTTTCGCACAGGAAAAAGTTTTTCAAACAGACGAGACGATCGGGGAAACGCCCCGCACATCCCCGCACGTTATCGTACGTCACCGCACGTTATCGTACGTCACCGCACATCCCCGCCGACGCGCACGGCACGACATTCTCGCTATCTTCTTCAAAAAATCTTCTTTCTATGCCTCCGCGCGAGGAAAAAACAAGCGCCCCGAAAGGGGACCTTTCGGGGCGCTGCTTAAAAGCGCTTGGCTTTCAGTTGTTCAAAAGATCATTCGTCTTTTTTGTCGTCCGGACTCTCTTCGGTTGCTTCAGTGTCTTTCACATCTTCGCTTTCGGCTTCGTCGTCCGCCTCGACCTTGTAGATGTCCTCTTCGGAAATCTCGCCTTCGGTCGGGAGTACGTCGTCCGCCTTTTCGTCCTTCTCCGCTTCTTCAAGACGGAGTTTGCGGATATAGCGTTTGCGCTTGCTGTCGTAGGAAGGTCTCGCGCCGCGCACGTCTCTTCTCTTGATGTTTGCAAGGAGTTTGCGGATGAGAAGGATGAGCAGGGTGAAGATCAGAACGACCGCGAGCACGATGGAGGTGACGAGCAGCCAGACGTTGGAACCTTCGTCATCGTCATCCGAATCCGTCGAAGAATCGTCGGAAGAGGAGGAGATGTCGGGAACGCTCACTTCGCTCGTGCTGTAATTCACGAAGGTGTCGAAGTACTCGTTGCCGCGGTACTCGTGCTTGTAATCGAAGTAAGCGACGGTATTGGAGTAGCTGGATGCATCGTAGCTTGTGTAGGGGTTGTCACCCGTGTTGTAGTCGGAGTTGTACGGTGCGTAATCCGCGTTGTCGTACATGCTGTACCAGAAGTACACGAGCTGCGTCTCATCGCCGTCGATATACTTGTAGGGGTCAGCCTCGTAGTCATTCAGCAGGTCTTTCGCGGTTGCGGTCGAGCTGCCGAGCGCGATCTTTGCATATTCGTCGAGATCGGTGTCAAGCAGGGATTCATATCTGGAAGAATCGAAGGTGCCGTAGTTGACGAGCTCGAATGCCGCAAAGCTGTTTGCGGGGTTCTTGATGGAGCCGTCACGCGTGCCTGCCCAGAATTCAAGGCGATAGTTCCTGGATTTGTTGCCCGTCGCGATGAAGAAGCGGACATAGATCCAGTCGGAAGTGGTGTCGCTGTCATTCGTGATCGTGCGCTGCAGTGCCTTGTCCTCGACGCCGCTCTGCAAGACTGCCTTGGAGAGCTGTTCTTCGGTGTAGGCCGCGGTGAAGTCTTTGACCTTCACGGAGAGCTCTTCGGTGTCCTCGTCCTTGTAACGGTAGTAGACGCCGTCTTCCGTGCCCTTGTAGTAGACGATGTTGTCGTCCTTGTCGATCAGGTTGCCGTCCTTGTCCGTCTCGTAGTTCTTCAGGTTGGCGTAGAACTCTTCGCTGGTGAAGGAGCGTTCCTTGGTCCAGAGGCCGGTGTTCTTGTTGTAGTAGAACAGGGTGTTCGTCTTGGTGTTGAAAGCGGGATCTTCGGGATCGAGGTCGACGACGTTGCCGTTCTTGTCATAGCGGTAGGAGACGCCGCTCGAATAGACGATGCTGTTCGTGTACATCGGATCATCGAAATCCGTCTCGGTCGTATCGGTCAGGTAAATCGAAGCGGTCGCGCCTGCGCTGAGCTTGACGCGGTAGGTGATCGCGGTGTAGCTGTTGGAGGAGAGGGTGCTCGTGCTGTTTGCAATGTAGCCGTAAGCCTGCTGGGTCTGCGTCGCGATGACGAGCGGCTGGATGCTGTTGACGCCGAACACGTCGTTCCAGTAATTTGCGTTCGTATCGCCGACGATGTTCTGCCATGCGGTGCCGATGTAATTGGATGCGTATTGATAGTTGACGAGGCCCGCGGTGGGGTTGGCGTTGACCGCCTCGTTTTCCTCTGTGGAATCGTTGCCGCCGACGTAGCTGCTGTTCGCGTTGACGCCGATGTAATTCTCAGGGGAAGCGATGTCCGTCTCGATCTTCTTGCTGTCCTGTTCGGCGACGGAGTCGAAAGCCGCGGTGGGCTCGCTCGAACCGTCGGAGAGCGCGACGCTGACCGCACGGTCGCCTGTCGATTTGAGGTTGAAGCTGTCTTCGCTCATCATCGCGGTCTCAAATCCCGCGAAAGCGGCATAGCCGGGAACGTAGGAGGAGAGGGAAGTGCCGGCGATCGCCGTCGTGCCGAAGTGGAACTCGATCGTGAAGGTGATGTCGCTGTCCGTCGTGTTGGACACGAAGAAGAAGCAACGCTGCCATCCGTCGTAGATGTCTTCCCATTCGTCCTTGTTCGCGTTGGAATCGTTGTCGTCCTTGATGTCCGTTCCCGCGAGGATGCTCGTGTCAAACGCGGCGATGGAAGATTCGTTGTCGGGATTGACGAGGGAGACGGAGGCACCCGTGCCGCCGTTGAGCGAGCTGGTCTTTGCCCAGAAGGAGATCAGCATGTATTCATCCGATTTGAGCGTGAACTCCGTATCGGTGGTGGCGGTGTAAGGGGCGCCTTTGGTGCTGTAGAGGAGGATCAGATCGTCGCTCGCGAAGGGCAGGGAGGAATACTTCTCAAAGTCCTTGACGAGTTTGCTCGTGTAGCCGTTGTCTGCGGTGATATCCTTTGCCGCGACGAGACCCGACTTGGTCAGATCGCTTGCGACCTGCAGGTTGGAGCCGCCCGTGATGTCCGCGATGGTGTTGCCGTATTCGTCTTCGGTATCAGCCGCGACCACGCCGCTCAGGGTGAGAGAGGTGCGGGTGACATCGTTGAGGTTATACGCAAAGGAGTTGGAGTCCACGTTGCTCGCGTTGAACTTCGCCTCGTCGGAAGCGGACGAAAGATCGAGCGTGATGTTCTGGGAAGAGACGACGTCTGCGGTCTTGGTCTCGTAATCGCCTGCGGTCATGATGTCGTAGGTCAGATCGTCGAAGAACGCATAGCCGCTGACGTAGCCGTACTTGTTCTCGCTCGAGCTCTCAACCTGTCTGCCGAGGCCGAGCGTCACGGTGAACGTGGTGGTCGCGTAATCGGAGGCGCGGACGTAGAAGATGTACTGCACCCAGCCGTTGTTCTCCTCGACGCCCTCGGTGTTGATGTTGCGCACGATCATGGGATCCTGCGCCGTTCCGCCGACGGTGGGGGTGACCTTGATGAACGCGCCGCGGTTGGAAGATGCGGTGGTGTTCCCGTTGAAGGTCAGATCGGAGGTCTTGACCCAGAGGGAGATCTGCGCCGCAGTCCCCGCGGAGAGGGTCATGCTCGAGGAGGTATAGGTGTACGCGGCGCCGTAGCCGTCGTCGCGGTAGTTGTGGATCATCAGAACGTGCGTGCCGCTCCCCTCATCCGCCTCTTCCGCCTCGACGTTGTGCGTGCCGGGGTTGAGCGCTTTTGCCGCCGCCTCGACCGTCGCAGAATCGGGTCCGTCGTCCTCTTCCGCATCCTCATCGGGCACATACGCCGCGTTGGCGATGTCCCAGCCGGGGATGTCGTAATTCTTGTCGATGTCCTTGTAATACTCTGCGTCTTCGAGCTCGGGATCGTCGTCTTCGAGGCCTTCGTAGTAGGTGTACTGATCGAACGCCTTGGAGAACTCTGCCCAATCCATGGACGTATCCACGATGCCCGACTTTGAGAGGGAAGTGCTTGCAGTCACGCCGCTGTCGTTGCTGTCCGCAGAGCCTGTCCAGTTTTCGGCGGTCCCGATGAGATAGGTCTCGTCGGAGTCATCGAAAAACTCGAAGTTTCCGTTTTTGAAAGTCTGGGTATCCGTCTTCTTGGTCGTGCTCTCTTCGGTCGTTTCGTCGTCCGAAGTGTCGTTGTCCGCACAGGCGGCAAATCCGAACGCACAGAAAGAGAGGATCATGGCGATCGTGAGTGCCAGAGTCAGGATTCTCAGTTTTCTTGATTGTTTGCTTTTAGCCATTGGAACACCTTTTTGTAGAAGTTTTGTAGAGATTCCGATACATTAAAATCGTACTATCTTATTTTAATATAAATGCGCTCTAAAAGCAAGCAATAAAGGTAAAAAAAAGGTGAAAATCTCATTATTTTTGATTGAAAGCGCAAACTTGTAGAAACGGAGGTCAAAATAAATTGGAAAAAAGCATCAAAAACAAACTCAGCATGTGTGCGGCGGGCGTATGCGCGGGCGCGGGGAACGGCGCATTCGGCGGGGGCGGGGGGATGATCGTCGTGCCCCTTCTCACTTCAGTCTGCAAAAAGCCGCCTCTCGTCGCGCATGCGACGGCGATCCTCGTCATCCTTCCCGTCAGCCTGGCGAGCAGCATCGTCTATCTGATCGGCGGACAATTCGACACGGAGCTCTTTCTCTCCGTCACGCTCGGCGTGCTTGCGGGCGGCTTTGCGGGCGCAAAATCTCTCGGCGCGATCACGCCCGCCGCGGCGACGCTCGTCTTTGCCGCAGTCATGCTCGCCGCGGGCGTCTGGATGGTGATCTGAATGCGCTTCCTTCTCTGGCTCGCGGTCGGGTTCGCGGGCGGCTTTCTCGGCGGCATGGGGATGGGCGGCGGCACCGTTCTCATCCCGCTCCTCACCCTCTTTTGCGGCGTTCCCCAGCACCTCGCGCAATCGGTGAACCTGTTTTCCTTCCTCCCGATGAGCGCCGTCTCCCTCCGCGTGCACGCGCGGAACGGCCTTCTGGACACGAAGGACGTCCTCTGGACGGCGATCCCCGCGACAGCGCTGTCCGTGCTGGGCGGGCTGTTCGTGCAAAATCTCTCGGGCGGAGCGCTCAGGGTCGGGTTCGGGTTCTTTCTGTGCGCGCTCTCGCTGTTCCAGTTTGCGGGCGGCGTGCGCGCCCTGCGCGAAAAAGGTTGAAAAAAGCAAAAAAGGTCTCACAAAGATTGCAAATTCTTTACATGACTTCCATTTTATGATAAAATAATAAGGAAAAGTCAGAGCGGATTTTTCCGCCGCCCGTGCAGGGCGGTCCTTGCCGCTAAATCATACCGGAGGCAAAACTTGTTTTCATCTATCAAAGGCGTGCACCCGCACGGGTGCAAAGAGCGGACGCGTGAACTCCCGATCGGCGTGTTTCCCGACCCGCAGACCGTCTGGGTCTCCCTTTCCCAGCACATCGGTGCGCCCGCGCGGCCGATCGTCGCGGCAGGGGAGCGTGTCCTGCGCGGCCAGCTGATCGCGGAGAAGGCGGAAGGTCTGTCGGCAAACATCTATTCGCCCATCGCGGGCGTCGTCAAGTGCGTCGGGGGTCACATCACGCAGGCAGGCAAAAAACGCGATCACATCGTGATCGAGAGCGACGGCACGGACGAGAGCGTCGCGCTCCCGCCTCTTGCGGAGCGCACGCAGCAGAGCGTTCTTGCGCGCATCGAGGAGGCGGGCATCGTCGGCATGGGCGGGGCGGGCTTTCCCACCGCCGCCAAACTGAACGTCGCGGGCAGGGCGGACGTGCTCGTCGTCAACGGCGCCGAGTGCGAGCCGTACATCACCTGCGATCACCGCATCATGCTCGAATATGCGGACGACCTCTTCGAGGGCGTCCGCCTTGCCATGCTCGCCTGCGGCGCGTCCCGCGCGGTCATCGGCATCGAAAAGAACAAGCCGGACGCGATCGCGCATCTTTCCGCGCTCGCGGACAAGACGATCGCCGTGAAGGGCCTGCGCACCCGCTACCCGCAGGGCGCGGAGAAACAGCTCATCCTCGCCTGCACGGGCAGGACTGTCCCCGAGGGCAAACTTCCCGTCGATGCGGGCGTTGTCGTCGTCAACGTGCACACCGCGCTTGCGATCTGCCGTGCGGCGCGCGGCATCCCGTGCTACGAGCGCGTCATGACGGTCAGCGGCGGCGCGTGCGCCAAGCCCGGCAACTTCTGGGTCAAAAACGGCACCCTGCTGCGCGAGATCGCGCAGGCATGCGAAGGGGATGAGAACTGCGCGCGCATCGTCAGCGGCGGGCCCATGACGGGCGAGGCGGTGTTCTCGCTCAAGGTCGCGACCACCAAGACCTCCTCCTGTCTTCTCTTCCTGAACGAGAAGGAGGGGGCGAAAAAGGAGCGCACGCCGTGCATCGGCTGCGGCAGGTGCGTGCAGGCTTGTCCGATGGGGCTTCTGCCCACCTTCATCGACGAGGCGCTCGCCCGCAAGGACTATGCGGAGGCAAAGCGCTGCGGCGCGCCCGCCTGCATTTCCTGCGGCTGCTGTTCTTATGTCTGTCCCGCGGGCATCGACCTCGCGCAGAGTGTCAGGCTCGCCAAAAAAATCATCAAGGAGAGGAAGGTCTGATGGCTGAGATCAAAGATTACAAAGTAGCTCCCTCTCCCCACAAGGCGGACGCCGCCTCCACGCGCAAGATCATGCTGGACGTGCTCATCGCGCTCCTTCCCTGCGTCGTGTGCGGCACGCTCTATTTCGGGCTGTATGCGCTCATGCTCGTCGTCATCTGCGTTGCGACCTGTTTCGCGGCGGAACAGCTGTATAACCTCGCGCGCAAAAAGCCGCTTACCTTCGACCTCTCGGCGGTGGTCACGGGCGTCATTCTCGGGCTCAACCTGCCCCCGCGCGCGCCGTGGTACATCCCCGTGATCGGCGGTGTCTTTGCGATCGTCATCGTGAAGATGCTCTTCGGCGGGCTGGGCAGGAACTTCGCCAACCCCGCTGCGACCGCGCGCGTGTTCCTGTTGCTCGCCTACGGCTCCGTTATGACGCAGTACATCGGCGCGGACATCGCGGGCAATGCGGTCTCCGCGGACATCGTCGTCGCGCCCACCTATCTGGGCGGCGGCATCGCGGCGTTCAAGGGCTCTTTTTGGGGCGTCTCCGACTATTGGGGCTATGTCCTGCAACTGCTGTTCGGCAGTGTGGGCGGCTGCATAGGGGAGACGTGCAAGGTCGCCATTCTCGCGGGCGGCGTCTATCTGACGGCGCGCCGCGTCATCGACTGGCGTATCCCCGTCGTGTATCTTCTTACGGCGGCGGTGATGGTGCTCGTCTGCTATCAGAGCGCCTCCGAGATCCTGTTGCAGCTGCTTTCGGGCGGCCTTCTGTTCGGCGCCGTGTTCATGGCGACCGACTACGCCACATCCCCGAAGTGGAGATACAACCGCATTCTCTATGCGATCGGGCTGGGCGTGATCACCGTGCTCATCCGCAGGTTCGGCTCCTATCCCGAGGGCACCTCGCTCGCCATCCTCATCATGAACCTCGTCGTGCCCGTCCTCGACAAGTACATCCTTCCCGTGCGCTTCGGACAGCGTACCGCAAAGGGCAGGCCCGTTCCGCAGGTCATGAAGTGGACGATGTGCGGCCTGTGCCTCGCGATGGCGCTTTCGCTCATTGTCGCGGTGCCTGCCGTCGCGCTGCGTCCCGCCGAATACAGCTATGTGCAGAGCGCGGAAGTCAACGAGTCGGGCGACTACGTCGTCGAAATAGAGGGCACGTTCGACATCGGCGGCTGGGACCAGGTCCGCGCCTATACGGTGACGATCGACCGCGAGACGCGGCGCATTACCGATATCGTTGCGGTCAAGGAGAACACGATGGGCTATGTCGCGGAACTCTCGCTGTTTGTCGGCAAGAACCGCCACGAGGTATTCGTCATGTCGGGGAACGATCTCAAGGCGGACACCGCGCTCTCGGCGACCATTACAAACACGGCGCTGCGCGGCATGCTCGTCGAGGCGTTCGACTATATCAACAGTGAGATGGGAGGGAAGTGAGCATGGACAAACAGAAATTTCTCCCCATGGCAAAGGCGGTGCTCGTGCTTGCGGCGATCGCGCTGGCGAGCGGGCTGTTGCTCGGGTTCTTCAATATCCTGACCTACGTCGACCCGTTGCAGGCGACTCTGGACGGCTTTAAAGAGGACAGCGGCGCCGCGGGCGAGTTCACGATGGTCGTGGACGAAGAGACGGCGAGCGGGAGCGGAAGCGTCCTTTATTATGCGGTTTCCACCGACGGCGTGCACGCCTTCCTCGCGCAGGGGAAGGGCGGCTACGGCGGCGCGGTGCAGATGTATGTATACATCCGCGACAACAAGATCTACAAGATCGTCGAGGGCGAGAACAGCGAGACGTACATGTACAAACTGGACGAGGCGAACTTTTACGCCTGGTTTCTGGACAAAGACGTCTCGTCGCTGAACGTGTCGGGCGCGGACCTCGTTTCGGGCGCGACAAAGAGCTCGACGGCGGTGCGCAGCGCGATCGACGCGGCGGTGACTTACTACAACGCGAATGCGGCGGGAGGTGAGAGCAATGGACAGGGCTAAAATAAAAGAGACACTGCTCGGCGGGCTCATCCGCAACAATCCGACCTTCGTGCTCGTGCTGGGTACCTGCCCGACGATCGCCATGACGACGACGCTCTTCCAGGCGTTTGCGATGGGCATCGCGACGACGTTCGTGCTTCTCTTCTCCAACCTCTTCGTCAGCCTGTTGCGCGGCGTCATTCCCGACAAGGTGCGCATTCCCTGTTACATTGTCATCATCTCCACCTTCGTCATCATCGTGCAGATGGTCATGCGCAAATTCCTTCCCGATCTCTATTCGACCATGCAGGCGTTCATCGCGCTCATCGTGGTCAACTGCATCATCCTCGCGCGCGCGGAGAGCTTTGCCTCCTGCAACCGCCCGCTGTACAGCGTTCTGGACGGGCTTTCGATGGGCATCGGCTTCACGATGGCGCTGTGTCTGATCGGCATCGTGCGCGAGTTCTTCGCGCAGGGCGCGTTTGCGGGGTTTGCGATCCCCGGTTTTCCGAAGATGGACGGCGTCGGCGCGAGCGCGTTCGGCTTCATCGCCTTCGGCTGCATGATGGCGGCGTTCAACTTCGCCGTCGAACGGCTGGAAGCGCGCAAGAAAAAGATGAAGAGCGCCTCTCTTCCCTTGCTTGACGGGGCGCAGGAGGTGAGCAAATGACGGCATCTCTTCTCGGCGTCATGTTCGCGGCGGTCATCTCGCAGAACATCGTCCTCTCGCAGTATCAGGGCATCTGTCCTTTCCTCGGCGTCTCCAAAAAGATGTCGAGCGCGGCAGGCATGGGCTTTGCGGTCATCTTTGTCATGGCGATCGCCTCGGTGTTCTGCTGGTTCGTCTACAACTGCATCCTTCTGCCGCTGGGCATCGACTATTTATATACGATGGCATTCATCCTCGTCATCGCGGCGCTGGTGCAGCTTCTCGAAATGATCCTCAAGCGCTTTTCGCCCACGCTCTACACCGCGCTGGGCGTGTACCTTCCGCTCATCACGACCAACTGTGCCATCCTCGGCACGGCGAACAGCGCGGTCGTGTACAATTCGTACGGTTTCGTCTACACCTTCGGCGTCTCCGTCGCGACGGGGGTCGGCTTCCTTCTTGCCATCTGCCTGCTTGCGGGCGTGCGGCTCAAGACGGACAAGTCGGACATCCCCGCATGTTTCAGGGGCTTCCCGATCACGCTGGTGACGGCGGCGATCATGGCGCTCGCGTTTGCGGGCTTTGCGGGCATTCTGGGGTGATCGTATGTGGGAACAGCTAAGTAAAGTTTTGCTTGCGGGCGGCATCATGCTCGCGATCGCCGTCCTGTTCGGCGTCATCCTCGTCGTCGCGTCTCATTTTCTCGCCGTGCGGCGGGACGAGCGCATCGACAAAGTGGAGAGCCTGCTCGCGAAGTCCAATTGCGGCGGGTGCGGAAAGGCGGGCTGTGCGCAGTTCGCCGAGGCGCTGGTCATAGGGGAGGCGAAGCTCTCCGACTGCCGCGCGACGCCCGCGGCGAACAAGGAGAAGATCGCTCAGATCCTCGGCGGCGGCGATATAGGGGAGGAGACGGTCGCGGTCGTGCACTGCAACGGCGGCGACGCCTGCTTCAACAAATACGACTATCAGGGCTACGGCAGCTGTGCCTCCTGCGAGCTGGTCGCGGGCGGCGTCAAGGCCTGCCCCGTCGGCTGTATCGGCAAAAAGACGTGCGTGGACGCCTGCCCGTACGGCGCGGTCTCCGTCGCAGAAGAGGGGTACGCGGTCGTCGACAAGGAGAAGTGCATCTCCTGCGGCGCCTGCATCGCCGACTGCCCCAAGCGCATCATCTCGCGCATCCCCAAAAGCGCGAAGGTGTACATCGCCTGCTCCAACCACGGCAAGGGCAAGGACGTCATGGAGCTGTGCAAACACGGCTGTATCGGTTGCGGCCTCTGCGCGAAGAACTGCCCCGAGGGCGCGATCGCAATGCGCGACGGATTGCCCGAGATCGACTATTCCAAGTGCGTCGGCTGTCTCAAATGCGTGGAAAAATGCCCGCGCAAGTGCATCAAAGAGCACTGAGGCAGACAGATGCGCTGGCGATACGTTCTCTTCGATCTGGACGGGACGCTGTTCGACACGAGCCCGGGCATCATGCGCTGTCTTTACGAATCTCTCGCCGAATGCGGCTTCGACGGCGGCGATCTGCGCCGCTTCGTCGGTCCGCCTCTGCTCGAATCGCTGTCCGAGTTCTGCGGCATGGACGCCGCGCAGGCGGCGCACTGCGTCGCGCTGTATCGCGCGCGTTATAAAGAGTCGGGCGTGTACGAATGCGCGCCCATGGCGGGCGCGGAGGAGTGCCTTTGTGCGCTGAAAAGGGAGGGCGCACGGCTCGCCGTCGCGACCTCCAAGCCTCTCCGCTTTGCCTTGCAGATCCTCACGCGCTTCCGTTTCGACCGCTATTTTGACGTCGTGTGCGGCGCGGAATCGGACGCGCATTCCGCCAAAGCGGAGATCGTCGCCGAAGCGCTTGCCCGCCTCGGCTCTCCCGCTCCCGCCGACTGCGTCATGGTCGGCGACCGCAAGTACGACGTGCTCGGCGCCGCGGCGAACGGCATTCCCTGCATCGCGCTCGACTCCGGTTTTGCGGCGGAGGGCGAGTACGAAAAAGCGGGCGCGCTGTGCGTCTGCAAGGACTTTTCCGCCGTCCTGCGCGCGCTGACGGATTGAGCAACCTGCGAAAGAAATTTGCGCTCGGTTTGTGCACTTTGCACAAACCGATTTTTTTGTTTTTCGTTTGTTTTTGGGTATAAAAATATAAAATCAGACAATAATTAACAAAAAATATGTGATTTACAAACAAATTGTTTTATGGTGGCAACTTTTACAAAAAATTTGCACAATTTTCTAAAAAAAGTATGTACAAATCTTCTCGCAGATGTTATAATAGTAGCGGTTTGGTTTAGACATTAAAATATTGTTGGGTTATATTACGGGAAAAGATGCGCAAAGCGCGAAATTCGGTTTTATTATCTTGACAGCAGAGGTGGCATTGTGGAAAAAATAGGCATCATCGATTTAGGCTCCAACTCGGCGCGTCTGGTCATCGTCGAACTGTTCGGCGACGGACATTTTATGGTGGTGGACGAACTGAAAGAGAGCGTGCGTCTCGGGCAGGACATGGAGCGCGACGGTTTTCTCAAACCGCAGCGCGTTGCGGAGACCATCCGCACGCTCAAGATGTTCAAAAAGCTCTCGGACGCAAACAAGGTGGACAGGATCATCGCGGTGGCAACGGCAGCCGTCCGCCGCGCGAAAAACCAGCGCAGTTTTCTGGACGAGATCCAGGCGACCTGCGGCATAAAAGTCAAAGTCCTGAGCGAAGAAGAGGAGGCGACGCTCGTCTACCGCGGCGTGATCAACTCGATGGACATCCCGAAGGGGCTCATCCTCGAGATCGGCGGCGGCAGCACGAAGATCGTCTACTACAACCGCCGCAACATGCTCAATTTCGTGACCCTTCCGTTCGGCGCGGTGACGCTGACCGACCTTTTCAAGGACGACGGGCTCACGCCCGAGGAGCAGACCGCGAAGGTGGAGGAGTTCTTTACCGAGCAGCTTTCGGGCATCGATTGGCTGCAGACGGTTGACCCCGACACGCAGATGATCGGCGTGGGCGGTTCTTTCCGCAACATCTTCCGCATCAGCAAGATGGTGCGCAAGTATCCGCTGGACACGGTGCACAATTACAACCTTCCCGTGGAGGATTTCGAATCCATCTACGAGATGGTGCGCGTGCTCGATCTGGACAAGAAAAGGAAGATCAAGGGGCTTTCCTCCCAGCGTGCGGACATCCTTCCCGCGGCGCTTGCGGTGGTCAAGGCGTTCACGAGCTACATGAAGTTTGAAACCTTCACGATCGGCGGCTCGGGTCTGCGCGAGGGCATCATGTTCAACCAGGCGATGCCGATCACCCTCGAAAAGCCCATTTCGGACATCCTCGGCTACAGCCTGGGGACGCTCGTCAAATACTATCAGTGCAACGAGAAGCACGTCGAGCAGGTGGTCAACCTGTCCGTGCAGCTGTTCAAGCAGCTGCGCGTGCTGCACAAGTTCCCGCGCCAGTATCTGAAAATACTCAAAGTCGCGGCGACGCTGCACGACTGCGGCACCCGCATCAAGTTCTACAATCATCAGAAGCACAGCTGTTACATGATCCTCAACGCGACGCTGTACGGCATCACGCACCGCGAGATCGTGCTTGCGGCGTTTGTGGCGGGCTGTCACAAGAAGGAGGACATCTCCAACGCCGACTGGGTCAAGTACAAAGACATCGTGCTGGAAGAGGACCTCGAGGCGGTGCGCAAGCTGGGCGTCATGCTCCGCATCGCGGAGAGCCTGGACCGCAGCGGCTTCGGTGCGATCAAGGGCATCAACTGCGACGTGCTCGGCGACTCCGTGATCATGAAGACGGAGGTGGAGGGGGACGCTTCGCTGGAGATCCGCGACGCGATGACCGCGAATGCGGAATTCCGCAAGTCCTTCCGCAAAAATCTGGAAATACTCTGATTTCTCGGATAGCCGCACGTTTGTTGCGGCTATCTGTGTGATGACCGACTGACAGGAAGAAAATGGAACTGATACTTGCGAGCGCCTCCCCGCGCAGGCGCGAGATCCTCGGCAGGATTGTGAAGGATTTTTCCGTCCTTCCCGCCCGCGGCGAAGAGAGGAGCGCGGAGACGCAGCCCGTCCCGCTGGTCATTTCCCTCGCCCGCGCAAAGGCGGAGGAGGTCGCGTCGTCGCATCCGAAAGCCGCCGTGCTCGGCGCGGACACCGTCGTGTGGTTCGAAGGCCGCGCGCTCGGCAAGCCCAAGGACGCGGCGGACGCAAAGCGCACGCTCCGCGCGCTCTCGGGCAGGGCGCACGACGTGTACACGGGCTATTGTCTGATCGCGGGCGGAAAGGTGCGCACGAGCGCGTGCAGGACGCAGGTGTTCTTCCGCGAACTTTCCGAGGCGTTCATCGACGAATACGTCGCGACGGGCTCTCCGCTGGACAAGGCGGGCAGTTACGGCATCCAGGACGACGCGCGCCTGGTCGCGCGGTACGAAGGCAGTTATACAAACATCGTCGGGCTTCCCGAAGAGGAAGTCGGAGAAATATTGCGGGAAGCGGGGATACTCGAATGATAAAACTTGCGATCGACCTCGGGGCGTCCATGACAAAGATCTTCAAGATCGGCAGCGGCATCGTGCTCGCCGAGGCGACCTGCGTTGCGGTGGCGTCGGGCACTTCTTCGGTCAAGGCGATCGGGGAGGAGGC
>ERZ1090881.850-NODE-856-length-13709-cov-5.202139_pt1 | contig 13709 bp, 10 predicted proteins | sample MGYA00478470_ERZ1090881 | MGnify/ENA primary metagenome ERZ1090881 (study PRJEB33644, sample SAMEA5815736) | chicken gut metagenome | biome: Chicken; feature: Gastrointestinal Tract; material: Caecum | place: Ireland | collected 2019-01-01 | study: A study of the...
ACACGCGTAAGATCGTCGGCAGCGTCAGATGTGTATAAGAGACAGACATAGTGTTCAATCTCGAAACTATGGGAATGCAGCCGCTTTCCTCTCACCACGAAAAGGGAAAAGGGCAGAACGCGGTCATATTCCGCGCGTGCGCGCCGTACATGAGCGCGGTCAACACCGTGCTGTTCCGCAGTGCGGTAAGAAACATAGCATATGCCAACGGGCTGTACGCATCCTTTGCGCCCTGCCCGATGGACGGCGATATAGGCAGCAATTTCCGCGTAGTGGCGAGAATATCCCGCGCGGGCAAACAGGCAGACATAAAGGACGCGGAGGCGTTCGCTCGCGGCATAAGGGCGCATATGCACGAAATGGCGGCGTTCACCAACCCCGTGGGAAATTCCTACGACCGTCTCGCGCTGCCCTCCGCTCCTTGCGGTAACGGGAGCGACGACAGGCGCGACGCGGTGATAGTACACGGCGACGGCAAAGTGGAGATAATGTTCGCGGACACCGCGTGCAATCCGTTCACCGCGCTTTCGCTCATGCTCGCCGCGGGCGCGGACGGAATGAGCGGCGCAAAATTGCCCGCTCCGCTTCCCATGCCGGCGTCGCTCGGCGCGGCGCTGGACATAGCGGAAAATTCGGAATTCGTCGCGCGCAATCTGCCGGACGAATACCTGAAAAGCTATTTCGCGTATAAGCGCAGGCTTGCGGCGCGCACGGGCAGAGAAGACGTACTGGCTGCGGGTTACTGACACTTATAGGGGAGAGGGGAACACTTGAACGTACTCATACTTTCATCATCCGACAAAGTGTATTCCGCCTCCCTGCAATTGCTCGGAATGTGCGGAAATCATCGGGTACTGCGCGCCGAAACGGTGCAGCAGGCGAAGGTGCTGGTCGGACAACGCGAGTTAGGAGCCGCGATAGTGTATGCGGACAGCAGGGATGCGGGCTACCGGGAGGTATGCCTGCTTCTTGCCGCCAACTGTGTGGCGACGGTATTCGTGCCGCGCGGAGAGGACGAAATGCCGTATGACCTCTGCGACAGGGGCGTGGTGATAGCGGAGCGGCCGCTTACCAAGGCGACGCTGTTCATAGCCCTGCGTTGCGCGCTCGGCATAGCGTACGGCTACGAAAAACTGCGGCTGGAAAACTCCGAACTGAAAGAGCGTCTGGAAGCGTTGCGCGTCGTTTCGCGCGCGAAGTGCATACTCGCTCGTCGCGGGATGACGGAAGACGAAGCACACAAAGAGATAGAGCGGCGCGCCATGAACGCAAGGCGCACCAAAACGGATATAGCAAAAGAGATCATCGAAGGTAACGACGTGCAATGAGAAAGATAAACGAAGAATGCGGAGTATTCGGCATGATAGACGCCGAGAAGCAGCCCTGCGTGCATATAGCGGCGACTGCGTTGCTCGCGCTCCAACACAGAGGTCAGGAGGGCGCGGGGATAGCGTATTTCACCGACTCCGATTCGGGCGCGGGGATAGCCTGCCGTAAAAACGTCGGACTGGTTTCCGAAGTGTTCGACAACGATTTTCTCGCATCCGCACCCATGACGACGACCGCGTGCGGTCACGTCAGGTATTCGACGACGGGCGGCAACACGGCGGAAAACACGCAGCCCATAGTGACTCATCACTCGCGTCTGACGTTTGCCGTTTGTCACAACGGCAACATCACCAATGCGGACGCGCTTCGCAGCAACATGGTAAACGAGCGGGGCGCGGTGTTTTATACTACCAACGACACCGAGATCATAAGCAAGATAATCATCGACAGGATAATAAAGACGGGCAGTCTCGAACAGTCGGTGGTGGATCTTCTCGGCACGATAGAGGGCGCGTATTCGCTTATAATCATGACGCGTGACAAGCTGATCGTCGCGCGCGATCCCAACGGATTCAGACCTCTCTGCATAGGAAAACTGGGAACGTCCACCGTCGCGGCGAGCGAAACGTGCGCGTTCGACAGCATAGGCGCGACTTATGTTAGAGACGTAAAGCCGGGCGAGATATGCTGCTTTACGCGTTCGGGAGAGAGCAAGAGCTATTACGTAAAGCCCAAGAAGCGTTCGCTTTGCGTGTTCGAGCTGATATACTTTGCGCGTCCGGACAGCTTCATAGACGGCATGAGCGTGTATAAGGCGCGCCTTGAAATGGGGCGGGAGCTTGCGCGCCAGTGCCCGACGGACGCGGACATCGTCTGCGGCGTGCCCGAAAGCGGTTTCGACGCGGCGTACGGGTACAGCATGGAATCGGGCGTGCCGTACGGCATGGCGTTCGTGCGCAACAGATACGTCGGGCGCAGTTTCATACTGCCCACGCAGAAAGGGCGTGCGCGCGCGGTAGGGCTCAAACTCAACCCGCTGAGAGCGTCCATAGAGGGCAAGCGCGTCATACTCGTGGACGACTCCATAGTGCGCGGCACGACGAGCGCGAGGATAATCAAGTCACTGCGCGACGCGGGCGCGAAAGAGATACACATGCGTATAAGCGCGCCGCCGTTCATTGCGCCCTGCTATTTCGGAACGGATATAGACAGTAAGGAAAACCTGATAGCGAATAAGTACAGCGTGGAAGAGATACGCGAGAAGATAGGCGCGGACAGCCTCGTATATCTCGACGTAAACAGGCTGATAAGCATCAAACAGGGAACGGATATAGAGTATTGCACGGGCTGCTTCACGGATAAATATCCCATCGACGTGTCGGGCGCGGGCAAAAAGGACAAATTCGACTGAGAAAAACCGAATCGGAGAAAATAGACCCATCATGAAAAAAGCGTATTTGATTTTGGCGAACGGAGACGTCTATGAGGGAACGGGCATCGGAGCCGAGGGCGAGACCGTCGGCGAGGTGGTGTTCACTACGGGCATGGGCTCGTATATGGAAACGCTCACCGACCCGTCCTATTACGGACAGATCATCACCCAGACTTTCCCCCTGATAGGCAATTACGGCGCGATCCCGCAGGATGCGGAATCGGACAAGCCCTACTGCCGCGGCTACATAGTCCGCGAGCTTTGCCGCGTGGGGAGCAATTTCCGCAAGCAGGGAGAGTTGGGCGACTGGCTGACCGAACAGGGCGTCATCGGTCTCGAAGGTATAGACACGCGCCGTCTGACGCGTACGATAAGAGAGTACGGCGTCATGAACGGCATGATCGCGCCTTCTCTTGACGACCTTTCGGACAAGATGAACAAGATCCGTTCGTTCAAGGTAAAGGACGCGCCCGCCTCCACGACGACCAAAGCCGCTTACAAGATGGGCGAGGGCAGGCGGATAGTGCTGATAGACTACGGCGCGAAGCTGAACATCCCGCGCGAGCTTGCCGCGCGCGGTTGCGAGGTATACGTAATGCCTTGCACGACGACAGCTGAGGAGATAATCGCGCTCGATCCCGCGGGAATAATGCTCAGTAACGGCGGCGGCGACCCTGCGGACGCGGTGTTCGAGATAGAGCAGATAAAGAAGCTCAACGAAACGAAGATACCGACGTTCGGCATATGCCTCGGTCATCAGCTCATGGCGCTCGCGTCGGGAGCAAAGACTCACAAACTCAAATACGGTCACAGAGGCGCGAACCAGCCCGTCAAGGATCTCGTAACGGGCAGAGTGTATATAACCAGCCAGAACCACGGCTATGCCGTGCGCAACAAGTCCCTTCCCGAGAGCGTCGGAAAAGTGCGCATGATAAACGCGAACGACAAGACCTGCGAGGGAATAGACTATACGAACCGTCCCTGCTTTACGGTGCAGTTCCACCCCGAAGCGCACGGCGGTCCGCTCGATACCGAATTTCTTTTCGACAGATTCATAGCAATGACGGAGGAGCGCCATGCCTAAAAACAAGAACATTAAAAAGGTACTCGTGATAGGATCGGGTCCGATAACGATAGGTCAGGCGGCGGAGTTCGACTACGCGGGAACGCAGGCGTGCCACACTCTCAAAAACGAGAAAGTGGAAGTGGTGCTCGTAAACTCCAACCCCGCGACGATAATGACGGACAAGGCGATGGCGGATCAGATATACATCGAGCCGCTCACTCTCCCCGTGCTCAAACGCATAATACTCGAAGAAAAGCCGGACGGCATCCTGCCCAGCCTCGGCGGACAAACGGGTCTTACTCTGTCCATGCAGCTCGACAAGAGCGGATTCCTCAAAGAGAACAACGTCCGACTCCTCGGCATGAACCCCGAAACGATAGATAAGGCGGAGGACAGGCAGAAGTTCAAGGACACCATGGAGGAGATCGGTCAGCCGGTCATACCCTCTAAGGTAGTCAACGACGTTCAGTCCGCAGTGGATTTCGCCGAGACGATAGGCTATCCCGTCATCGTGCGCCCCGCGTTCACTCTCGGCGGAGCGGGCGGCGGCATAGCGGACGACGAGGAGCAGCTGCGCGAGATAGCGGCGGGCGGACTTTATCTCTCCCCGATAACGCAGGTGCTTATCGAGAAGTGCATATCGGGTTGGAAAGAGATAGAGTTCGAGGTCATGCGCGATCATGCGGGCAACGTCATAGCGGTCTGCTCGATGGAGAACTTCGATCCGGTCGGCGTGCATACGGGCGACAGCATAGTCGTCGCGCCCTGCGTCACGCTTGCCGACAGAGAGTTCCAGATGCTGCGTAGCGCGGCTCTGAACATAATAACCGCGCTCGGCATAGAGGGCGGCTGCAACTGCCAGTTCGCGCTCAAACCGGACAGCATGGAATACGCCGTGATAGAGGTCAACCCGCGCGTGTCGCGTTCGTCCGCGCTCGCGTCCAAGGCGACGGGCTATCCCATAGCCAAAGTGGCGACTCTCATCGCGCTCGGCTACAACCTCGACGAGATACCCAACGCGGTCACGGGAAAGACCAAGGCGTCCTTCGAGCCCACTCTCGACTATATAGTCGTCAAGCTCCCGCGCTGGCCGTTTGATAAATTCGTATACGCAAAGCGCACGCTCGGCACGCAGATGAAGGCGACGGGCGAGGTGATGGCGATAGCTCCGTCCTTCGAGAACGCGCTCATGAAAGCGGTGCGCGGCAGCGAGGGGCTCAGCCTCGACAACTCCAAATACAATCATTACAGCGACGAGAAGGTCAAAAACTCGCTCATGCCCGCGACGGATTACCGTCTGTTCATGATATACGAGGCGCTCAAACGCGGACTCAGAACGGTGGACGAGATATGCGACGAAACGAAGATAGACAAGTGGTTCATAAGCAAGATAAAGAACCTCGTCGATTACGAAAAGTCGATAACGGGCAAAAAGATCACCAAGGCGGAGTACCTTGCGGGCAAGAAGTACGGCTATCCCGATAAGGTGTTGCGCTCGATAAGCGGCAACGAGCTTCCCGCGCACCGCCGCGCCGTCTACAAGATGGTCGACACCTGCGGCGCGGAGTTCAAGGCGGAAACGCCCTATTTCTACTCCACTTACGACGACGAGAACGAGGCGGAAGAGTTTATCGCGGAGCGCGGCAAAACGGGCAAGCGCAGAGTGATAGTCTTCGGCTCGGGTCCCATAAGAATAGGTCAGGGCATAGAGTTCGACTATGCGTCCGTTCACTGCGTGTGGGCGCTCAAAGAGGCGGGTTGCGAAGTCGCCATAGTCAACAACAACCCCGAGACGGTGTCCACCGACTTCGACACGGCGGACAGACTGTATTTCGAGCCGCTCACCCCCGAGGACGTGGACAACGTCATAGCGACGGAAAAGCCGTACGGCGCAGTCGTCGCGTTCGGCGGACAGACGGCTATAAAGCTCACCAAGCACCTCAGCGAGAGCGGTGTGCGCATACTCGGAACGTCCGCGGACATGATAGACGCGGCGGAGGACAGGGAGCGTTTCGACGAGCTTCTCGAAAAATTGCATATACGCCGCCCGGCGGGTCACACGGTGACAAACACCGCGGACGCGCTGCGCGTGGGCGCGGAGCTGGGCTATCCCGTTCTCATGCGTCCGAGCTACGTCCTCGGCGGACAGAACATGATAATCGCGTGGGGCGAGAGCGACATACGCGAATACATGGACGTCATTCTCACCGAGAACCCGAACAACATCATCCTCATAGACAAGTACGTCATAGGCACGGAAGTGGAAGTTGACGCCATATGCGACGGCAAGGACATACTCATTCCGGGCATAATGGAGCACGTCGAGAGAACGGGTATACACAGCGGCGATTCGATAGCGATATATCCCGCTCAGCATCTCAGCGACGAGATAATAGAAAAGCTGATAGAGAACACCCGTCAGCTCGCGCTCGGACTGGAAACCAAGGGTCTGATAAACATACAGTATATCGTCAAGAACAATCAGATATACGTCATAGAAGTCAACCCCCGTTCCAGCCGCACCGTACCTTATATAAGCAAGGTGACGGGAGTGCCCATGATACAGCTTGCCACCGAGTGCATGCTCGGCAAAAAGCTGGCGGATCTCGGCTACGGCACGGGACTTTACAAGCGCAGCCCTTACGTCGCGGTAAAAGTGCCCATATTCAGTTTCGAGAAACTCGCGGATCTGGACACGCACCTCGGTCCCGAGATGAAGTCCACGGGCGAAGTGCTCGGCATAGGCAAGAGTCTGGACGAGGCGCTTTACAAAGGACTTTGCGCCGCGGGCTACGATATGGACAGAAAGAGCAGCCGCAAGGGCGTGCTCATCACCGTCCGCGACGTGGATAAGCCGGAGATAGCGGCGATAGCCAAGGAGTTCAGCGAGCTGGGCTATAAGCTGTATTCGACGGCGGGCACGGGCGAAGTCATCAGAAAGGCGGGCATGAAGGTGACCGTCGTCAACAAGATAAGCGACGGCGGAAGCGAGACGACGTTCGATCTGCTTTCGCGCGGTAAGGTCAGCCTGCTGATATGCACCTCTTCCAAGGGCAGGATACCCTCCGAAGACGACGTGCGTCTGCGCCGCGAGGCGGTCACGCTTGCCGTGCCCTGCCTGACGAGCGTGGATACCGCAAACGCTCTCGCTCACGCACTGCGCTCCAAGTACAGCCAGGGCAATATCGAGCTTGTGGACATAAACCGCATGCGCACCGAGAAGCAGAAGATCTCTTTCATCAAGATGCAGGGTTGCGGTAACGACTATATCTACATCGATTGCCGCAAGCACAAGATAAGCAACATGGAATCCATAGCCGTCAATCTGTCCGACAGGCATTTCGGAGTAGGCGGCGACGGAGTGGTATTCATTGAGCCGTCTAACGTCGCGGATATAAAGATGCGCGAATTCAACGCGGACGGAAGCGAAGGCAAGATGTGCGGCAACGCGATACGGTGCGTCGGCAAGTACATTTACGACACGGGTCACGTAAACCGCAAGGAAATAACCGTGGAGACGCGTAGCGGCGTCAAAAAGCTGTGGCTGTTCGTGCGTAACAACGAAGTGTCCAGTGCGAAAGTTGACATGGGCGCGCCCGTGTTCGACGCGGCGAGCATACCCGTGCGGCTTTCGGGCGAAGTGATAGACGTTCCCGTCAGGCTCGCGGGCGGCGAGCGGCGTATAACGTGCGTATCCATGGGCAACCCGCACTGCGTCATACCCGTGGAGGACGTCGACGACATAGACATTGCCTCGATAGGTCCCGCGATAGAGAACGATCCCATGTTCCCCGACAGAGTGAACGTGGAGTTCGCGCAGGTGCTTGACGAAACGACGGTAAAGGTGCGCGTGTGGGAGCGCGGTACGGGCGAAACGTACGCGTGTGGCACGGGTACATGCGCCGCAGTCGTCGCGCTCACGCGCCTCGGCAAGTTCAGACAGGGCGATCCCGTCACCGTAAGGCTCAAAGGCGGAGTGATGACCGTTCAGTACACGGGCGATACCGTATATCTGACGGGCGACGCCGTGGAAGTATACAAAGGAGTTGCGAGATTATGACAAAGTACATTTTCGTCACCGGCGGCGTCGTATCGGGACTGGGCAAGGGAATAACTGCGGCAAGTCTGGGTATGCTGCTCAAAGCCAAGGGACTGAAAGTCGTTTCGCAGAAGCTCGATCCGTATATCAACATAGACCCCGGCACGATGAGCCCGTATCAGCACGGCGAAGTGTTCGTGACGGAGGACGGAGCGGAAACCGACCTCGACCTCGGGCATTACGAGCGCTTTATAGACGAGAATCTTAACAAGTACTCCAATCTGACGACGGGCAAGGTATACTGGAACGTCCTCAACAACGAGAGAAACGGCGTTTACAACGGCGAGACGGTACAGGTCATCCCGCACATAACGAACGAGATAAAGCGTTTCGTGTATTCCGTCGCAAAGAAGGACGGCGCGGACGTGGTCATAACGGAAATAGGCGGCACGATAGGCGATATAGAGAGTCTGCCATTCCTCGAAGCCATAAGACAGGTGGGGAACGAAGTGGGCAGGGAGAACTGTCTGTATATCCACGTCACCCTCGTCCCCGTGATAAAGTCGAGCGGAGAGGTCAAGTCCAAACCCACTCAGCACTCGGTAAAGGAGTTGCAGAGTCTGGGTATTCAGCCCGACCTTATCGTGTGCCGTTGCGATTCCCGTCTCGACGAGTCGGTAAAGAACAAGATCGCGCTCACATGTAACGTTTATCCCGACTGCGTTATAGAGAACCGCAACGTCGGACTGCTTTACGAAGCGCCGCTCATGCTCGAAGAGAGCCATATTTGCGAAGTGGTCAGCCGACTGCTTTCGCTTCCCGACGATCCGCCCGATCTTACGGACTGGATGGCGATGCTGGAAAAGGCGAGAGCGCGCGACAAGGAAGTGACGATAGCCATATGCGGCAAATACACGCATATGTACGACACCTACCTTTCCATTATAGAGGCGCTCACGCACGGCGGCATACATAACGGCGCGCGTATCGTCATAGATTGGGTAGACAGCGAAAAGCTGAACGAGGAGAACTGCGCCGAGCGTCTTTCCAAGGCGGACGGCATACTCGTTCCCGGCGGCTTCGGCGATCGCGGCATAGAGGGCATGATAGTGGCGGCGAAGTATGCCCGCGAAAACGGCGTTCCGTATTTCGGCATATGCCTCGGAATGCAGATAGCGGTGATAGAGTTCGCGCGCAACGTCGCGGGACTTAAAGACGCAAACAGCCGCGAGTTCGACCACTATTCGCCCGACAAGGTGATAGACTTCATGGAAGGTCAGCACGGCATGGAGAACACTGGCGGCACGATGCGCCTGGGCGCGTACGAGTGCGAGATAACTCCGGGAACGCTGCTTTCTCGCATATACGACGGAGCGCACACAGTATACGAACGTCACCGTCACCGTTTCGAGTTCAACAACGCATACCGCGCCGATTTCACCGCTCTCGGCCTCGTCATCGGCGGACGCAACCCGCAGAACGACCTTGTAGAGTCCGTGGAACTGCCCAATCATCCGTTCTATATCGGCGTGCAGTATCACCCCGAGTTCAAGAGCAGACCTCATCATCCTCAGCCCATATTCAAGGCATTCGTCGCGGCGGCGCTTAAACATAAGGAAAACCGCAAAAAGGCAGGAAAGAAATGAAATTAAACGGCAATTACGATAAAGTCAAAGACAGCTATCTGTTTGTGGAGATAGCAAAGCGCGTCGCGGCGTACACCGCGAATAATCCGCAGGCGAAGATCATCCGCATGGGCATAGGCGACGTTACCCGTCCGCTCGCTCCCGTAGTCGTGGAGGCGGGGCTCAAAGCCATGGCGGAAATGGGACATGCGGAGACATTCCGCGGTTACAGCCCCGACTCCCAGGGCTATGAGTTCCTGCGCGATCGCATAAGCGAATATTACGCGCGCATGGGCGTCAAGGTGGCGTCGCACGAAGTGCACGTTTCGGACGGTGCGAAGAGCGACTGCGGCAACATCGTGGATATGTTTGACGACGGCAACGTGGTGCTCGTGCCCGATCCCGTATATCCCGTGTATGTGGACAGCAACATAATGAGCGGCAGGAAGATAGTATACTGCGACGGCACGGAAGAGAACAACTTTGCTCCTCTTCCCGACGAGAAGATATCCTGCGACATAATCTATCTTTGCTCGCCCAACAACCCGACGGGCGCGGCGTTCAATAAGACGCAGCTTGCCGCGTGGGTGGAATACGCGAGAAAGCAGGGCGCTGTCATCATTTACGACGCGGCATACGAGGCGTTCGTCACCGATCCCGACGTGCCTCGCAGCATATTCGCCACCCCCGGCGCGAGAGAGTGCGCCGTGGAGCTTTGCTCCTTCTCCAAGACGGCGGGATTCACGGGCGTTCGTTGCGGCTACACCGTAGTGCCCGACGAGCTTTGCGGCGGCAAGTTCGCAAAGATGTGGGCGAGAAGACAGTCCACTAAGTTCAACGGAACGAGCTATATTCAGCAGCGCATGGCGGAAGCGGCGTACTCCGAAGAGGGCATAAAGCAGAATATGGAGAACATCGCGGCATACCGCAAGAACGCACAGCTCATATCCGCGGCTCTGGACGAAATGGGTATATATCACACGGGCGGCAAGAACTCGCCGTACATATGGCTCAAATGCGGCATGGACAGCTGGAAGTTCTTTGACAAGCTGCTTTTCGACGCCAACGTAGTGGGAACGCCCGGATCGGGATTCGGCAAAAACGGCGAAGGTTTCTTCCGTCTGACGGCGTTCAACACCTACGAGAACACCGCAGAGGCTCTCAGCCGCATAAAGAAGATACTTTAACGGTAACGAAAAAAGCCCGACGCAACGTGAAATGCACCTCCTAAAGTTTTGTCTAACTTTTGGGGTGCATTTCAGCGTCGGGCTTTTCTGATGCGCCACATACGCAAAAAAACCGCTCAAATCCGTAGCAGGTATTGACAATGCCCGCCGACGTGGTATACTAAGACAAAGGTGTAATGCCGCCCTTTGTTAAGCGGTAAAATCAGAGGTGAAATGATGTACAGGATAGCCATAGTCGACGACGACAACGATTCGAGAGATTTCATACGCCGTATGCTGATAAGGTACGGCGCGGAAAAGAACACCGAATTCGTCGTGGACGGCTATGAAAATGCCGTGGACTTCATCGAAAAATACAAGGCGGGATACGACCTCATCTTCATGGACATAATGATGCCCTATATGGACGGCATGACCGCGGCGGCGAAACTGCGCGAAATGGACAAAAACGTGCTGCTGGTGTTCATAACCAACATGGCGCAGTATGCGGCGCAAGGGTACGACGTGGACGCGTTCGGCTTTCTGATAAAGCCCGTAACGTACGAAAGCATAGCACTTAAAATGGCGAAAGCCATGGAGCGGCTGGAAAGCGAAACGTCGGGTTCGGTCGTGATAGGTTCAAAGACCACGTTCCGCAAGGTGAGGATATCCGACATAAAGTATGTGGAAATAAGAGGGCACACGCTCGTATGGCATACGACGGGCGGTAATTTTACCAATACCGGAACGCTCAAACAGGTGCAGAAGCAACTGGGAACGAACTTTGCGCTGTGCAATCAGTGCTACCTCGTCAACCTCGCTCGTTGCGACAGGCTGGATAAAACGGAAGTGGTGGTAAGCGGGGAAACGCTGCAAATATCGAGATACAAAAAGGCGGAATTTCTGAGGCAGCTGAACAGATATCTTAACAATATGCCGTAAAGGCCGTAACGTATGATGTTCTTCACGACACTCGGGCTATATAAAATACTATACATGGCGGAGCTGCTGCTCACTTTCTTTCTTTATGCGCGCAAATTGCGGCGCAGGGACAGGTTCGCCTTGCGCGTGGCGGGGGTGAGCGCGGCGGGGTTAGTCGTAGCGGCATTTTTCCCCGTGCCCGTTTTCAGCTGGTGGTACACGTCTTTCGTGTTTACCGCCCTTTTCGCACTACTTCTCGGCGGCGCGATGCTGTGCTTTAAGGAGAAGTTCATTTCCATAGTATACTGCGGACTTGCGGCATACACGACGCGTCACGCGGCGTTCCAGGTGTTCGGCTTCCTGCGTACGGGGTTTGATATGCTCATCTCGCAGGCTAACGACACGCTGATATATTCGCTTTACGGTGGAGCGGACGTAAAGGAATTTTTCTCGGATATAAACTTCGTCTGGGCGATGCTTTACGTCGGCGTGTATCTGTTGGTGTATAGTCTGATATTCATGTTTTTCGGCAAGCGTATATGGCGCAATCCCGATCTGAAAATAAAAAACTCCTCGCTTTTGCTGCTTTCGGGAATTATAATGTTCGTGAACGTATTGCTGCACAGCATACTCGTGTACGAGTCGGATACCGTTTCGGTGTACATTCTTCTGATATACGTATATAACATAATGTGCTGTGCGTTTATCTTTTACATGATGTCGACGATCGTTGATATGAAACAGCTCAAACAGGAGCTGGTGCTACTGCGTCATCTCGGGGAGATGGAAAAACAGCAGTACGAAGAGCACAGCCGCAATATGGAACTGATAAACATGCGCTGTCACGACATAAAGCATCAGATACACTCGCGTATGTTCGAAAAGAGCGACGATTACCTGCGCGAGCTGGACGAGCTTATAAACGTATACAATACGTCGGTAAAGACGGGTAACCGCGAGCTGGATATAATACTGACGCAAAAGAGCCTTTTCTGCGCAAAGAACGACATATCGTTCGACTGCGTCGCGGACGGTAGCGGACTGTCGTTCATGGACAGAACGGACATATATTCTCTTTTCGGCAACATCATGGACAACGCGATAGAGAGCGTGATAAAGTCCGAAAACGTGGACAGGCGCGTAATAGACTTTTCCGTGCGCAGCGAAAAGAACATAGTCGCGGTCAGGGTTAGCAACTATTACGAAGGCGAGATACGTTTCGACTCCCACGGTTTGCCCGTCACGACAAAGACGGACAAGGAACTCCACGGCTACGGCATGAAGAGCATCAGCTCGATAGTGGAGAAGTACGGCGGAGATCTCGACATAACGGCAAAGGACGGTATATTTTCCGTGGGAATAATACTCATATGCGGCAATGCGGATGCGGGCGCGGCTATTTGTGAATAAAAAAAGCAAAGCTGCGAATTTGCCGTTGAAAAATCGGCGCGCATTCTGTAATATGTTATCGTAAAGCGGGCGGCATAAGCGCGCTATGCGAAAACGAAAGGAGGAAATGCGATGTCAATACTTATCCAGTTTCTATCGGATAATATCGTGCTCGTCGTGCTTACGATAATAGCGGCGGCGGTGCTGATAATTTCCGTCGTTGCGCTCATAGTTATGGCAGTGCATAGGCGCATAACAAGCGTCAGGTCACGTTCGGCAAAGAGCGCGGAGGACGCGGGCGGGGGAAAGGCAAAGACGAAATAGCGGCAATGTTTTTTGTTTGTCGCTTTTTGCCGTGCAAAAGCGCGCATTGCGGGCGCGGCAAGCGCGGTCATATGACCGTACGGAGGAAATGAAATGGTGAAAAAGAGGAAAATCATGACGGGCATCGGCGCGCTTATCGTCGCGCTTATTCTCGCGTTAGGGTCGGTCGCGTTCACGGCGTGCGGCAAAGGGGAGGAAACGCCTCCCGAGACCAATACGGGCAAGGACGGACTGATATCGTTTGAGGTATATATGCAACCGTCCAAGACGGAGTACTATATCGGCGAATCCTTCGATCCGTCGGGCATGGTGCTTAAAGCGGGATACGACGACGGTACGGTAAAAAACGTGCTGTATTCCGATTGCACATACTCCGCCGATCCGCTCGGCGAGGGTAACACGTATGTGGATATAGAGT